>Ga0315321_10000137_pt1 | contig 46956 bp, 54 predicted proteins | sample M180m21515metaG_FD_203464 | JGI IMG/M metagenome (GOLD analysis project Ga0315321, IMG submission 203464) | Ammonia-oxidizing marine archaeal communities from Monterey Bay, California, United States - M1 80m 21515 | ecosystem: Environmental > Aquatic > Marine > Intertidal zone | place: USA... | reverse complement strand
AGAACAATAGCTTTGTCTAAATCAGTAAATTTATCTCTATTACGAAGCATATCCCAAGCAGCAGTTACAACGCTAGAAGTGATAGGGTTTCCACGCTTGCCATCCCATAAGCCTCCGGAGTTCATAGCTGTAGAAGCAAAAGCCATCGCCCCATTAATAGGCCCAGCTTTAAAAGACATCATGATTTTATTCATGTGCTGCATTGCATTCGCTTTGTTCACAAAATTATCTAAAAGGACTTTGCTCGATGGATCTCCGCTACGAACTTGCCCTAATCCTAAGAGTTCATTTTTAGTAGTAGATAGCTCTTTTGATAAATCATTAATCAGGTCAAGCCCAAAGCCTTCAAAAGGCTTATCATTAGTTTTCATGCCATTGTGGACATCGCTAATATGCTGTTTTAAATCTTGTAAATTCTCACCAAAATACTTTTGATTAAGAATGCCATTAAGAGACATCCTAGCATTTGCCATAAAGTGATCAAGAGATATTTCTTCAAAATCAGAACCCCAGTCAACTCCTTTCTTGTAAATACGAGTAGCCTGAGACGATTCTGATTCAAACAAGAAATCAACTCTTCTTTTTGCTGAATCTTGAAATACAGAAGCTGCTTCACCACCATTAGGAAATAAATATTTAGTCGATCTTTCCAATACTAGAGCTAAATCATTTTTCCCTTGCTTCCCACTAGCTATTGCAGCTTCATAAAGTTCTCTACCTATTCTTTCTTTTTGTGAGTCCGAAAGGTTTTCAACTTTATCGTTGTATAGCGAATTTGCTGCTCGCTCTAATAATGCGTTAAATCTTCCAGAGTCATGATTTTTTTTACTATTTGATGAAAAGGTATTTAAGCCCATTTCATCTATAAGCGCATCATAATTGATAGTTTTATTTGTAAGAATAACTGGTCTTCTGATATCAGAGGCTTTAGCAATTTGATTGAGTTGAAGTTCGATAGACTTCATTTCTCCAATAGTTTCTAACAGCTTTACATTTGAATCATCAGAAAGTAAATCAATAAGTTCTTCACTCATTCCAGTTGTCATCTCATCAAAAGAGATTTTATCATTAAGATAACGATTAAAATCATTGCTCAAAGCAACTTTAACCAAAGATCTGTTGTTAAACATTTCATTAAGCTTAGAAACATCGTCTCTTCTCATAGATCTAGCTTTTAACTCAAGATCACCTAGTATTGTCCCATAAAACTGTTGTTTGGCAACAGAAAGGTTTTTAAGCCTCCTGGGGAGCTGAAAAGAGCCATGGCCTGTCTTTGACGCGTATTGATCCCAAACATTGTCTTGGGTCCTAAAAAGACCTTTCGTGCTATTGTGCAACATACCTAAGGCTTTATCCTCAACTTCAGATATAGATGCAGGCTGATCATTGTCGTCAATAAACTGATCCATTTGTCTTTTATCTAAAAAGACTTCTGTGTTTGTAAAATCTTTAGTTTTAGCGTAAGACCTAATCGACCCTCTTAAACCAAAAGACCCTAAAACAAGACCAGCTCCAACGACTCCAATATTAAAAGCTTTATCGTTCTCATCAGTAGGTGTGCCGAAACCACTTATTGCCATAGTGCCAACGCTAGAAACGCCTAATACAGCCAGCATAGTATCAAAATTGCTAAATCCATCTTGAGAATCATTCATAGCCTCATAAGCCTGAATTGCTTCAGCTTCCTGTTCAATAATCGATTTCTGACTACCACTATTTTTGACAGCATCAAGATTTTCTTTTATTTGGTTCATCAAGCCTTGTCTACTTGATTTGACTTCTTGCTTTTTAAATTCTCTTTCAACAATAGCGTCTAAATGCTGAGTTGGATCCATAAAAGATTTAGTCAATTTACTAGCGTCTAAGGTGTAATCTGTATCTTCAAGAATACTTTCAGACATAATGTCGGACTCTATGCCTTGAATTTCAGCAGCCTTCTCAACGTAAAGTTTTTTAGCTTCATTTTTCTTTTCTTCAGAAACCCTATTATCTTTGACAATTAATTTAATAGCAGCCATTTCAGCTTGTAACTGGTGCATTTTAGCAACAGCTTTTTCCATCTGACGATCATACTCTTCTAAAGCGGTATCATCTGCAGTCTCTTCTAATCCATCATAAGTTTGCTCACCATCTGTAAGTAGCTGTCTATTAATCTGAGCTTCTTCATGCAGTTTAGCAGCTCTACGAGCTTCAGATTCTTGAAAATAAGCTGATTCTACATAGCCTTGAGTTTCTTCTCTCAATTCCATTTCAGACTTTTTATTTCTCAAATCAGCTCTAGATTTTAATCTTTGAAGAAAAGCTTCTCGACTAGTAACATTTAAACCTAGCTCTAAAGACATTTCTCCAGGGGGTAAGCTACTAGATCTAGTAATACCCTTAGACATTAATCCACTAGCTACTTCAGCATGTAACTCATCTATGAGTGCCTGAAATACTTTAACAGACATTTGACTAGCGTTGCCAAATCTAGGATGCTTAGGACCTTTAAATGAATTGCTAAAAATACTTTTAGGATTAGACTTAGCTGAATGAGATAGCAAAGCAAAAGTTCTGGCAATCTTATAAGTACTAAGTGCAGGATAAGCGCCTTGAAGCTGTTTAGCCCACGCCCACTGTCCTTTTGTAGGTTCAATTTCATATACTGAATAATTACTTAAAAGATTATCTAACGCGTGAGAAGCAACTTCTCTCGTGTAGCCCTTAAAGTCTTCTGTATATTTCTCCTGAAGATCTAAAGAATCATAACTTGAATTCTCTATGATCATCCTTGATTTAATCATCATAGAAACATACTGCAACGAGGTTTTTGCTTTTTGAACATTTTTTTGAAAATCAGGGGTGACTCCCTCTGGGTTTGATTCACCCTGCTTGCTAAGTTGATCAACAACAGAATCAAGCTCAAGCTTTAAAATGTCCAATTTATCCATGTCCATGTGGAACATATCAGTAAAAACATCTTTATAATGAGTACTTTCAGCCATTAACCTGGCTACATCAGAATCTTTAACTTTTTGACTATCATCAATTTCAATTTCAGAATTGTTGTCATATTTTCCAGAATTAAGTAAGTCAAGTAAGAAATTACTCATCTCTTTATTGTAAGAAGCATTCATTAGTTGAGTCAGCATCCCGGGTAACTTAGAAGCCTTTTCGGATCCAGATAACATTGACCGCTCAATAGAAGACATATCTTTAGCGTAATTCTTGATTTTAGATTCTCTTTCAGCGATTTCTTCTTGAAGATCCGCATCAGAATCTGAGTGAACAGTAATAACACCTAAAGCTTCATTGTTTTTAGAGTTATTCTTATCGTGTAGTTTGTTTGATATTCTAGTCCCACCATTATAATTAGTTATTGGAACTTCATTATTAGAGTCCGTAATAATTACATTAACACTTCCAGCTGCAGCTGCCGTTTTAACAGCATCGATTTTTTTAGCGTTAGATTCTGGGGAACCAGTAATAAGCACTACGTTTAAATCAGGAAATTGATCCTCAAAAGATTTAGCAAGGACTTTATGATAACTACCCTTACTAACTCTCTCTCCAATAAAAACATTAGATATTCTACCTGCATCATCAAAAAGAACAACCGGGCTAAAAACATGATTATATTCACCAGTGCCTAAATCTATTTCATTAGGAGAAGGCATTCTTTTACCATCTTTATTGATAAATTCAGCAATTTTAGAAAGATCATTTTTGTCTATGTGCTTGCCTGTTTTTGAGTTTATAGCAGTTAAGTTTTTGTGAAAAGTATTGTCAATATTAACGCCCCATCCAGCAGGCCATGGGATAGAAGTAGTTCTCACTGTAGTGTTTTTAGTATTAGCATCCAGATTAATTTGAACTACAGGATTACTTTGACCACGAGTATTAGCTGACTTAATGACATTACTTGCAATAAAAAGCATTTCTTCGCCTTCAATTTGCTCCATTCTAGATTTAATGCCTGTTTTAGGTGGTATATAATGGTCGCCTTTTGCTCTGACAGAGATGTCGGGAGCCACTGACTTAATATTATAATTGATTTGATGCGCAGACTTGCCTGAATTGCCACTAGCAACTTTTAAAATGTTTTTGGTATTATTCAAAGTAAGTGAGCTAAGAAATCGATTAGCAGGAGCAATGAAGTCACTCTCCATTCCTTCAATGTGAGGAAATGGAACATTTTGATTCTGATCTTTTTTAGTGTTTTTACGAGCAACAATAAGTACTCCAGACTCTCCTCCTTCATACATTTGACCTATATTCTTAGTCAAAATCATATCGCCTTGATTCATAAGACCGGTATAAGTTCTATTAAGATCACCTTTTGAATCTAAGAATGCAGACGTAGGCAATACTGAGACCACAAATCCACCTTCAACTGTTGCGTCAAAAGCTCTTTTGAAATTAAAAGAAGTTCTATTTTTAATACTAGGTACTTTTCGATTAGCTGCGTCGCTATGTTCTTTAATCCTTTGTTCAAAAAAGATATTGTACCCATTTTCTTGAAAGGACTCTGGGCTCATTGGGCTTTGATTAGCGTTGCCAGTTTCTGACTCAAATTCAGTAACATAATCAGTATAAATCTGATCAAAATTAGCTTCAAACTCAAGTCTTATTTGATCTTCTGTAATTTTAGGTTCATATCTCTCTTGATGAGATCTTTGCTGAACTTCATTAGGACCATGAACAAGTAAAGAAACATTAAACCCAGATGGAACAATGCTTTGGTCTTGGACCAAGTGCATTTCGGTGTCTCGGCCATGTAGAGCATTATTTATTTTGCTTCTAAAATCGTTAGTGTAAGAATTTTTAGTTAAAACATCGAACTGATGAAAAGACTCAACAGGAACATTAAAACTTCTAAACAAAGCTCCTGATCCTGGGTTGAAGTTGGCCACAGATCCGATACCAGTGTTTTCTCCAATCGTATTGATAATGTCACCAACAACAGACACTCCCTCTAGAGATAAATCATTGTTAGTTCTATAGTTAGACAAAGCAATTAAATCATCTGTACTTAAGTTTTCTGACTCAAGCATAGCTTTAGCTTTGGATTGAGAAATCGAAAGACCTACATCTTCTGGTAAAAATTTGAAACCATCAGGAAGCTTACTAGATGGTAGCCAAACATCTAAAGTCATATTTCCATCTTCATTGATATCAATAGTCTTTTCTAGATTTTGCTTAACAGACCCCCCATGAACTAAAACCATTCTTTGAGTTTTAAGTTTAAATGGAAGCATATCTTCTTCGTGTTCTATATCTCTTTCTTTGTCTAACTTTTCTTTAAGAAGTCTTTCTCGTTCTTTTTCAGCAGCTTGAATCTCCATGTTTTCGGAATATCGATCTTCAAGCTCTTGATCATATTGCTTTGAAGTTAATTTGTCAACTTCGTCACTAGCCTTTTGAACTTCTAAAAATTCTTTTAAAGATTCTTCTTCATCATTTACAGCACGCTCAATGTTTTCTGTTGTTGTAGGGTCAGCTTTTCTTTGCAACTCTGTTTTATAAGTATTAGATCTAGAGATAAGAGCGGAGTTAGATAAGTTATCCTCGACAAACAATGTTTCTAAATGAGAAACTGGAATAGTAATCGGCTTATCTACAATGTCTTTATTGATTAATGCTGAGTAAGGATTACCACCAACTTGAATTAGTTCATGAGTGTATAGCCTGTTTTTACCATTATGGTCTTTTATGTAAACCGGGCCTCCAATAGGAATACTTAAAACTTCTACTGACTTAGGCTTTGTAAGGTTAGCGCCTTGCTGAACAGATGCTTCGATGTTGTTATAATCAATATTACTGATTTGACCTTCAGCTCTTAACGAATTCAAATTAGGGTCTTTAGCTTGAACCACTGGCGAGTGATGAGTGCCTGAAAGGTCAAGTTTTAAATTATTAGGCTTAGAAAGAGGATTATTCAAATAAGCAATAAAGTCCATTAAAGGCATTAAGTGCTGCTCATAGCCTTCTTTAGAGTGCCTAGTCTCAGCTTTAGACTGGCGTAGTCTTACTTGAGGATCTGAACCATTTTTCATGTCAGCAATACTAAACCAAACTGTATTACTGCCACGCATATCACTTAAGCCATCAAATCGAATAAATGGAGATTCAGAAGCAATTTTTCTAATTAGCTCTTCATTATAATGCAAACCTTTAATATTGAGATAAAATGGAAGCAACATCTCAGCGCCACTGGTAGCCAATGGTGAAACATCACCTTTAGATATCTCTTCACTTAAGAAAGCCCTAAACGACCTACCTGCAGTAGTATTGCCATCTTTTTTGACAACATAAGGGTCAACCATTTGAGGCATGTTGTTATCATCTAAAAAGACAAACCCTCTATGTTTCTCTAAGACACCTTCTGGACTTAAATCAATATTATCACCTGAAGACTTATTATAAACAAAACCATCTTTGATTGATTGAAGCGCTCTTTTGTTCACTTCATCTTCATATTTTGCAATATGTTGAACTCCAAACTCGTCAAAAAATTCTTCTCTAGGGTACATTGAATGAGAGTATTCATGCTGTACTACAAAGTTCTCAAAAGCTTCATAAGTTGGAAAATATTCATCTAAAAGAGGTCTTGAATAGTCAACTTTAAGTATCGGATCTCCAGATTCGTCTTCCATAAAATATTCTAAAGCTCTAGGATTTCTCCATGCTTTGTCTTTGTAAAGCTGCTCAAGTTTGTCTTTATTGATTAGAATTTTATTGTCTTTGAGTCCATTTTCTTCGCTTGGGCGTATTAATTTGCCGGAAACCTCAGGGTCTTCAGTGTAGACTATTTCAGGGTTAATTAGACCGCCACCTTTTAAGGCTTTTTGGTATTCAACAAAAGCTTGAGCAGCTCTGCGAGTGAACCTATCTGCTGATGCTGACTCGTTTGTTTGGTTAATAGCGTGATAAGCTTGAAGCTGACCATTTAGCTTCCTCATAGCGTTAGCATGGCCTTCGCTGTCATTATAAAGATATGTCTGCCTAGCCAATTTAAAGCTGTCTATAATGTCTACTTCAACAGGGCCTTGACCTTTTAAATTAAATGCTCTTTTTACTTGATCAAAAATTGCCTGGTTGTTTAGTAGCAACGCTGCGTTTAACTGAGCCAAATTAAGCTTTTTAGACTTTGTACCATCTTCATTATCAGATAAGTATTCAAACTCATCATTAATGTCTAGTTGGTCCATTTTGTCAGCAATTATAGTTTGAGCATTATTACTAACATGATAAACAGTTTGATTCATCTTATTGTTTAACTCTACTCTAATTGAACCATCTGGATTTTCTTGCATGTTCAAAATAGTATTGTTGTCGATGCTCTTAACACTCAGGTTTAAGCCCAGAGGAGCGAGTTTGTTATAAATACCTATAAAGCTGTTCAGCCCTTGTTGTTCGTTATTAAGCTCCATCGACTTTATTTTATTCAAATCCTCTGTATTGGTGATAGGATCTGGAGCCATTGCTTCATAAGCATTTTGAACTGTTGTCGTATGATCAGACATAGTTTGAAGAAAAGCTGTTTCTAAGTTTAATATGTCTTCTTTTATTGCCTTTCTGAGCTCTGGATCTTCAGTAGCTAGAAATTTATTATAAAGATTATCGCCCTCTGAAACAAATCCCATGTAATCATCATAGATCTCTTCAAATTGACCAATAGAATCTTCTATTTTGATCGCCATTTCAGGGTTGTTTTCTTTGATAGCCTCTACATAATGAGATAAAGAATTAATTTGATTTCTAGTCTTAGTTACTTCAAACTCTTGCTTGGCTAAACCAGGATGCTTGGTCACATGGGCGTGTAACCCATTCTTAGGTATCTGGAAGCCACTTTTCTCAGCTGCCATGTGGAAAGCTTTTACGTCAGCAAAATCATGGCTAATAGCACCACCCTTGTGGTTTGAATAGAATACAGAATCTGGAGTAGAGCCACCATCAGTAGACTCTTTAATGTTTTCATCAGTCAATATTCTTTGAGCGTAAGAGTAGTCCTTTAAGAAATGAGCGAAATCTTTAACTTGAGCCCTTTTCTTCCCCAGACCTTTAAGCCCTTCTTTGTTTCTAACAGACAATATGCTGTTTCTTAAATTAGCAATGTCCGCAGACTGAATGCCTTGAGCTGATTTTGTTAAATTTTGAAGATGCTGATTAAATGAATCAGGAGCGTAGTTGACATTTTCAAACATTAAATGAGCAGAAGCTAAAGCTAAAGGGTCGTCAGAATCTAAAATTCGTTCCCAATTTTTAGAAATAATATCTTCATTATAATCAGTTCTTATTTTGTCTCCATCAACAACAGAGTCTATGCCTTGCATAGTTTGCTTTACAATTTGTGCTTTAGCTCTTTTTGCTGCAGGAGGATTGATTCGTTGCAAATAAGAAAAAACATCAATATCATCTATGGCTTTTTCACTAAGAAATACTCTACCTTTTTTAGCGTTAGACTTATAGCGCTGAATAGCCTCCCCGGTAATGTCGTGACCTTTTTGTTTAAGCAGGTTATACATACCCCTGGCTTCTTTTTTCCCTAGCTCTAGCCATTGACCGCCCTGTTCTGAAGCAGTATATTCATTTAAGTCAGTGTCTACTGTCGAAGCATTCTTTGCGCTTTTGTGTATCTTATAATCCCTAATAAGGCTTACAAGCGTCTTTTGAGAGTCTTCAACAAGAACATCTCCAATTTGATTTGTTACTTCAATAAAGTCATCTACCTCTTCTTCTTTATCAAAGTGAGTTTCACTTTCTTGAAACTTGGTAACATGATCATTAAACTTATTTACATTTTTTTTGTGCTTCTCATAAGTTTCTAGATAGTGCTTGTATTTTCTGTTTTTAAGAACCCCTACAACAGAAGATGGCAAATTCATAGCAAAGTCAAAAGCTCCCTCTTCAACACCTTCAACAATAAAAGTATTAACCCAATCTTTTTTAATACCTAGAGCTTCATTGTGCATAATAGCCAGAGTACCAGCGGTTAAGCCTTCTTTAACTGTAGACTTTGCCAAACCTACAACATGAGAGCCTTTACCTACTTTTTGAGCCTTAGCAAGCTTAGACTTAAGACGCCCTACTTTAGAAGTAGCATTAGCTCCAGTAGAAAACTTGGTAATCGCTTTATTCATCGCAACAGCTTTAGAACTTAATTTTGGGAATTTGTTTTTAGCTAGTTTTGTAGAATTTGCCAAAATAGCTGCTATTTTTGGAGACCTAGCTAATTTAGCCAAGTTTTTAGGATCAATAATATTTCTTCTAATAGCAACGTAAAGAACTCTTCTAGCTCTATCCATCGAGCCTAATCCTGTGATTTTAGAAGTAAGCCCACCCATTACCCCCACAACCATTTGAGGGTCAATAAGACTCTCTAAGCCAATAGAGGCTAGAGTTCCGACTGGATCTGTCGATAAAGCTTCAGCAATCATTTCAGCATTATCACCAAGATCTAATTCAGTATCTTCAGAGGCAACACTACCATCAGGGAGTATTTCACCTTTTTTGATTACATCTCCACCATAACCAGATTTTAGCATATCAATATGACCAAGAACTCCCTCTGGAGTAAACATGCCAGTTCGACCTTCTGGATCATAATCTTTCATTCTTTCGTTATATGTCTCCATCATACGAGCTTGAACTTTAGGATTTGAGCCTTGATAAAACTGAGTTTCTCTAGGGTCTCTAGGCTCAACGGAAGTAATAAATTCTTTAGCGTTGTTATAACCATCCACAGCAAGAGATATAAAAGCTCTAGCTCCTGCGTTTGTATAATCAGAGCCAGAGTCCCAGATTTCACTGTAAGTAATATCTCCTAATCCGTTGTCAATTACTCTTTGTTCAGCTATAGACTTTTCAGCATATTCTTCTTTATACTGATCTAAAAGATCTGGATTATTAGCGGCTTCTTGAAACTTATAAGAGTACTCTTCTTCTAAATCTTTTAATGCTTTTTCCGCATTAGCTTTGCCAGTAGCTCTTCTAGGAGCAAACTTATCGCTGTCGCTCATTGAGTTCCAATATATATTGTCATCAATTTGCTTTTGCCTAGCTTGAGTGTCTTTTGCCGCTAAAGGAAATCTTTTAGCAGCTTGTTCAGTTTGAGCTTTAACAAAAGCTTCTATTTCCCAAGATGACAATCCCATCTGAGACATTTTTGTGACTTGAGATTCGATTTGTTTTGTGTATTCTCTAAAGTTTTCTTTAGAGTCTGAAACAATTTCAGTCTGACTATGAATAGAATCAATGTATGAATCAAAGTCCTGGAACAATTCTGATCGTTGTTTTGCGTAATCAATAGTTTTAGGTTCATTTTCAATTAACTTACCATAACCATTAACAGGAGCGCCATCTTCATTTGTCCAACGCTGCTGATCTGGAGGGAGCTTCATTTGCTCTTCAGAGTAAGCACTTTGTTTAGGATTTTCATTTTTAACTTTTGCAACTTCCTTAGGAGCTTCTGGGTTAGCTTTAGAGTTGGCTTGATCATAATAACCATTTAGAACGCCATTAAAAGAATCAAAGTCCTCATCATAAAAAGAAGTAGACAGCGAGTTATATGTGTCATCGTCAAACTTATGTGAATCCATCGCTTTAGTAAAAGCATCTGGGTTACGATCATTATAAGAGTTAGCTAGAGAGTTATAAAGGTCTTTATTCATTAATAATCCTGTGATAAGGTGAATCCTAGTTCACTTTTAAATATAAGAAAAGGCTCTATTTAGAGCCCTACTTAGTTTTTACTTTTTGTTTTTCTACCTTCATCATTGGCTCTTCTTCTACGCCTAACTTACGTCTCATATAATTGGCTAAAGTATTAGCACTATTTACATGTTGAACCATGTCAGGGTTTCCACTAATAGAATATCCTTTCATGCCCCCAATTCCTGAAGATTCTAAGTCTTTCAACTTGTCATTGATTGTTTTCCTTATAGCTGCAGCAACGCCTTTAGCATTTCTACTTGTTGCATTTTCTATGAGAAATCTAACGTCTTCACCAGAAGCATCTTGTTTGGTTTCGTATTCAATCTTTCCAGGGTTTTTTTGTAAACTGTGAAATTCTTTAACAATGTCTTCAAACTCTTTTTCGCTTAAATCTTCACCGACTTCCTTAAAAGAATGCTTAAGATTTTTCTTATATAACTCTCTATATTTTTTATCCTCAAAAAGATCATTACTATACAATGCTAGTTTAGAGAACTTATCTGAAGTACTATCCAGGTTAGCGAGAATCGTATCAATAGATTCTTCGTATTCCTTAACTGTCTTACGTTCGTCGACAACACTAATGCCTTCAAATTTAACTCCAGCGCTACCTTGTTGCTTTGCCTGACTAGCGACGATACCAAGTTTACCAACTTCAATTGTTGCAAGAGAAGAGGCCAAAGAAGCTTCGTTTCTTCGTGTAGAATCTCTTTCTTTGTAGTCAAGCTCTTGCTGTGCCTGATTTTGCTCAACTCTAAGCTTGTTCATGTTTTGCATGGAATTAGCGAATCTAACTGATTGATCAATAGATAAGTTGTTATCCAATGCAAATTTTTCCCATTTTTTCTGAACTTGAATAGATTCTAAAGAGTTTGAACCGCCTTTGATCTTCATGTATTTGTTTTGGTGAATACGATTGGCCTCAACAAAAGGAACCATATCTGCCTGATGCAAAGCTATAAGCTCTTGAGCTGTTGCTTTACTTCTTTGATAAGAATCATAAGTGCTAGACTTTTCTAAATCTTCAATCGAACGCATATATTGTTCGCCAAAATTCCTACTATAAGGCTTTTCAGTATCCTTCTCCCCCTTCATAGGCTTACTGCCAGATATATCGGTAGGGTTGAAGTATCCACTTACAGCTGCATCATAAGCCTCCTGGTCGGTCAAGCCTTCTTCTTTAGCTAAAGTGAAGTCACTATCAAATTCGGAAGATTTAGAGTATTTATTAAAATCATCCATGGTGTCTTTGTCATTGTAAAGAGAAAAACGCTGGATAGATTTAACTTCCTCATTGTGCTTTTGTCGCTCTTCATCATTAAGGTTTGATGCACTAAACTTAAATTTCTTCGCATTCAGATCGTCAGCTCTATCGTTGACACTGCTCGTAAGATCTTTAATTGTCTTTGTTTTTTCAGCAAGAGATGCAGCTACATGATCTTCGTCACCAAACTTAGACGTAAAGTTAGACCACCTTTCATTAGCTTTTTGCTGTGATACTTGAGACTCTCTGCCAGAAGCTGATGATAAAAATTTCTGCTCTTGCTTATCGTTATAATCTCGATTTTCTGTTTTATTCTTGCGAATTTGCTGTTCAGCAAGAAAAGTAGTTTGAGCGTTAGTATTAGCAATATTCATGTAATTCTGCTTTAAGCTCTCTTCTCTTTTAGCCATTTCCATTGCATGACTTTGAGAAGATGAACCCAGGCTTTTAATTGCCTCGCCCATAGCGGCCCAAGTATAATTTTCCATTTTAACCCCCAGCTAAACTTTGTAAAGCAGCCAAATAAAAAGAATCATTTCTACCTTCAGCTTTAATACTGCTATTATAATTCTGAGTACCCATAGCCATATCTAAATCATGTTTTTCTTCGCTACGAATATTCTGATTGTCCTCAATTCTTCTTTGTTGTTTAAATTGTTCTTTTTTAAACTTCATTTCTTTTTCGAAGCGTTCTTTTTCGGCTTTACCCTGCATGTAAGATTGTAAAAAGCCTCCTGCAGCTTGAACTCCTCCAGAAATAGCCATCATAGTCATGGGTTCCATTCCACCTCCTAATTCTGATTTTAAAACGTCTTTTTGAGCTTCTTTTGAAGCTCCTACTGGTCCACTAGATTGAAACATAATTGTAATTACTCCTTATCCAAAAAAAGAAAATGAAAGCGGATTCATACGCGCATCAGATAGATCATAAGGACCTGAAGTCCAAACTTTACTTTCAACATTACCTTTATTAGGACCATTTAAAGGGGTCCCAGACATACTAACTTTGAAGTTTCCACTTTCATCTTCTCCGCTAGTAGAGGCATTTTCTAAGCGATAAAAAATCCCAGTTGTTTGATTAAAATATATTTCATTTTGATATCTCTCATCATATTTTTCTCTAGCTGCTGGCCTACCGCCTGACTCAGCGCTATCAAAAGAGTTCATGTCTCCTACGAATCTTATAGAGTCCATAATTCCAGCCTTAGCCCTATCATCTGATGATTCAATTAAAGTAGAAATCTGTTCATTAGTCATTCCTTCGATATCTCTATTAGCGATTTTATTTCCATACTGAGCTTGAGGACTATTTTGCAAAGCAGCTGAAACCTCTAGTGATTGAGCTTCATCTAATTCAATGGGATTATTAGGATCAGAAATGAGAGTATATTTCCCACTATCAGCGTCAAAGTCAAATTGTTCATTAAAAGAGCCAGGGTCTACATTGTTAAGGATAGTCCTAACTTGTTGCATGGTTTGTTCACTTTTCCTGTAATCTTCATTTTGTTCTAAAGCTCTAGCGTGTTCCTCAGGGCTAAGGCTTTCCGAACTTAAAGCTTGCATACCTTCAGAAACATACCCCGGCATTTTAAGATCTTTAGCTTGGTTGATAAGATCAAGTCTAAACTTATCCGCAGACAAGTCGTCTGATATGAGTGCTTGTCGTTTAGTCTCAGCAATTTCTTCGTCACGTTGCATAAGACCTAAAGCCTGTAGTGCATTTTGCTGGGCTTGTTGCTGTTCTTGAGCTGCAAGACCTGCCATATTAGTTTGGAAATCACCCATAGCCTGCATAGTTTGCATTTCAGCTTGCATTTTGCCAGTCTGAGCCATCCCCTGACCTAATTGCCCATTCATTATAGAATTCTGAGCTGCTGCCCCTCTGATGTCTTGTGCTTTACGAGCTAAAGCTTCATTTCCAGATTGTTGAGCGTGTAACAGTGAATTAGACTCTTTACCACCCATCTGATCATTAATATTCCCTTGTAAACCAAGACCCATCTCAGTGTTGTTCATAGGTCCGGTCCACCAAGTATCTCCGGCTCGAGAAGATGCAAGTCTTTCTTCTTCTAGTTTTTCATTTTCACTAGGAACGTATTCAGTAGATCGGCTAGTTGAATTATTTTGAGCTCCAACTTCTCTAACACTATTCTGAATAGCTTTTGATATTTTTGAATACCTTGAGCTGTTCCCTTTTTTATTAGCGTTGACATTTTGCTCAGGAGTAACTGCTGAAGATATTGGGTTTTGTTTAAAATATTCAGCCATGCCAGTGTTTATTGCATTTTGATATCCTGCCCGACCTTCCATATCTTTTGCGAAATCACGCCCATTCATACTTCTTGAAGCCATTATAAACCTCTAACTTTTAAATTAATATTTTGAGATCTATTATCCGCAACGAATTCTTTCAGAGCTGAGGTGTCTTTCTTTAATTCTGAAAACTCCGTAGACATAGAAGACAAAGTGAGTAAGATCTCTTCTTGTTGTATTAAAAGTAAATTAATTTGTTCGCTTGTAATTGGCATATCGCTTTACTCCATGTTTCATTTGAGAGTATCTATTTACGGATCGCTTTTTATGAGCTTCCGAGACAGGTCTTCTTAGCTCTATTCTAGCTTTAATTTGCTGTATTCTATCTTTAGTGGACATGTTGAAAACTCGATCTGCCATGCTCTCTAACAAAATCATAGAAAACATGAGCACCTTTTCGGTAATAAGACTTCATCCAAGGATAAGACTTTCTAGCCGCATTTAACATCAAAATAAGAAACAAATCATCACAATCTTTTCTGGTTTTACATAAAAACTCAAAATTGCCATCTTTGTATAAAACCGGAGCATAAGGAACAATTAAATATGTAATGTCATGAGCTTTAGCTGCTGATTCAAACTTCTTTGTAGTTAAGAAAAAGATAGTTTGAAGAGTAAGCGAAAGACTCTTGTTACTTTGAGGACCTACACCATTAGGGGTATAATCTTTTCCGCAGACAGGACACATTATTGATTCCTGATTTAACATATCAGGTTTTAGAATTAGGATTTCTCTGCTCATAACCAATAGCGTCCTTTAACCATAAATTGAAACAATTAATACATTTTTCAAACCTGGAGTCTAAATACTCGCTCACGCCATTTTCATGAACAGCAAGAGTTGAATACATGCCATCAGCAATGTGTCTCCATATGTTTGAGTAAGTCATTTGATATTCTGAAAACCATCTACCATCATATTTAAAACTTCTAAGCTTATCCATTAGATTAGATTCAGCGGCTTCAAAGTGATTAAATATTCTGCCTTCTAGTTGTTTTTGAAGCTCTGGGTCTTCTATTATATCTCTAGTTCCTAGCCATGTTTTTGTTCGTTTATATAAGTCCATTAAGTCTGCTTTAGTGTTTAAAAGCATGTCTTCATAAACAAGAATAGCTTGAGCTTCGGTAACATTTTCATCGCCTCTAATATAATCTTGAATTGAAACCATGACCAAAGCTGTTTGTTCTACCACTTTCTCTAGCGCTTTAGTTTGTTTTTCAATAGCTTTTTGTTGCTTACGCATCAAACGATAAAAGAAAAAAGCCACCGGAAACGATAGCAGAATAATAAGCATAAGTAGAATTATCTCGATAGGGAAACTTCTTTTCATTCCCTCTTCAATAAATTCGAAAATCAAGGAGCTCACCTTTAGGGCTCCTCTGGTCTCGTTTTTGTTCCTAGTCTATACTGATGCTCATCTGACTCATAAACGTCACCCAAAGAAAACCGAATGGCCTCACCTGGCCCATTGGGAAACGCATCTTTAATAGTTTGAGGCACGTCCGAGTTCCATGGGATCGGGTCGACTAAATCAAAAGGTAATGAAGTTCGCTCTTTTTGAATACATCCTGCTGTTGTGGCATTTATATTGTCAAAAGTAAGATGAGCAGAGACTAGCTCTAGATCATCGACTCCTGTGCTGCTCCATTGCATCTCTATATTTGTGGTCTTTGCACATATTGGAAAATTTTCTCTTTTAATCATTATTTGCTCCTTAATCAAACATTAATAAAAAACTGCCATCATCGGATGGTGGGGGGGTTGCTGCTGCTTTAATCTCTACCCTAGAGTTGGATACACTGCTCCAGGTAACTTTGGTTACTACATTAATATTGCCTACTGGCAAAGGCGCTAGACTCAAAGCACCGCTGATCTGTTTGTTAGTGTTATGCTGAAATTCTAAAGGTCTAGCTGACCCATTTATGTCGATACCTGTAAAAGAATTATTTGAGATGCCTGTTGCATAGATCGCGGATCCTGCGCTGACTGATAGTGTTTTACTATTTGGCGTAGTAGATGCCCCATCAGTTGCGAATAAACCAGCACCACCACTTCCTGTAAAACTTGTGGCAAACATTGAAACGGGATTAAACACAGCTCCATTAAATGAAACAACAATATTATTGTTACCTGTCGGTGGATTCAATAAACCATAGCATGCCCATCGTTGTGTCAATCCTCCAAAGTTTTGAGTCTTGATAAGAGTCATAGCTTGACCCCCATAGGTGCATCCTGTATATGATCTAGCATTACTCATAATGAACGAGACAAATAGAAATCCATCTGCTCCTGTGTTTTGAGTGTGTGCTCTTGTCATGGATGTTGATGGCCATGGGGGAGTCTGTATGAACGCTTGTTTATTTCCTATCGCCAGAGCCATTAGTTTTGCTCCACTACGCTGACAACGTCCCAAGTCGATGTAAACGCATCGTATATAACCCCCACATAGAGAGATTTGTTAATTGCTATGGACGTGGGCAAAGCACCTTTAAGATCATTAAATCCTGCATTCCATGATAGAGTTGAGGTTGCTGAGGCTCTGAATCTGTAAATTACTTTAGATCCATCTACTCCATTGGTAGGTAATGGAATTGTGCAAGTTGAAGCTAGATTGTTAGCACTTTTCTGTTTTACTAACGAAGCATCTACTGACATAGTTGCTGGATTAGTATTAGCTTGTGTAGTTTTCTCCGTAAGCTCTATCCACGTTCCAGTTCTTGTGCTTCTTTGTGCTACTCTATTATTAGATGATATTATCTGTGAAATAGTAGTTGAGTTTGGTTCGTGACCAAAAGTGATAACATTTGAAACGCCACTTGTTTCCCATCCATTAGGCAAATTCGTAGCTGTTGAATTTGCTATCTGAGAAAATCCAAAGGGGCATTTATTTACATCTTGAGAAGCTAAAAGAGATACACTTGCTCCAACCATGTTTTGATCAAAAGCGTCATTGTCTTGGTTGCCTCTCTGATAGCCTCTTAGCTCTTGTCCATCAGACCATCTATCACCTAATGATGGTGTTGAGTTGGTATACGCACTACTGTTTAGTTTTTTTTCTACTGTTAGTTTGTTTTTAAATGTAGCATCACCTTCAGTAGGGTCTATCACTAAGAACTGATGAGCAGAACCTGCCTCAGCACCTTTACCACATCTAAATAATATTGAGCCTAATGCATCAGTCTTGAAGTCATAAAAGATACTACCACCAGTAATTAGTTGTGATATACCTGCACCTGCTGTGGTTGCAAATGTGTTTTTACCTAATCTTATTTGTGGGTTAGTAGCGGTCGGACCTACGTCTAATATACCATTGACATCTAAGTTTTTACGGAATTTACCATTACCACTTGTATCAATACCAAAGTCTTCATCGCCCGCGGTTATCCCAAAAGCAGTAGTTGCTTGATTAGTTTTTATTGCAAAGGCTTTACTGCTACCTGTTTGGATTATATAAGATCCACTTGTTGAATTATCAACATCTAAACCTAAGAAAGCCCCACCTGCATTCCCTGGTCTGAAATTTATATAATGGTCAACAAAACCACTCCCAACTGCAATATTTCCTGTTACTTGAAGATCTCCTCCAATATTTGCCCCATCAATATTAGTTGTCCCACTTGCTAATATATTTACGTCACCATCTTGAGATTCTAATCTAAGATCAACTCCTGTGCCTGTTGCAGTCACGTCCATGTAAGAACTAGAGATAGAAGTAATCCTACCATGAGGATTTCCAAGGTGGTTTAGTAGAATTTGATTCAGGTCAAGCATAATACTTCCATCAGCAGTTATGTTGCCTGTCACCTGAAGATTGGTATCTACCTGAGCTTTTCCACTAGCTCCTGCTGCAATATATACATCACCGCCAGCAAGAAGCTCAAGCCGCTTTGTTGTTGCTCCAAGGGCATTTGAACTTATTTGAAAAGCTCCACCACTTTGATTTGCAATAAAAGCATCTTGAACACCTAGAGCATCAAGGAAGTTTTGGATTGAGCCATTAGTAAGGTTATATGCACCTGTAAAGTCTAATTGACCTTGCCATAGAAATCTACTGTTAGCAGAGTCCCATCTCATAGGAGGGCCAGATACCCCATCTAGCAAAGTAAATGTACCATTTGTATTTTTGACAAGGAATGAACCATTTAGCGCTGGAGTACCACCAACAACCCCGGGAACACCTTGATCTCCTTTAGCGGCTGCTAAATCCCAAAGAGAAGGATCTTGAACAGGGTCATTAGAGGAGCTAGATGTGTGAGAAACTAAACACACATAAGAAGAGCCATTAAATTCAACAAGATCTCTTACGTTATAAATAGTAGAAACAACCCAAGCGCCTATCCATGCAAATGAATCACCTTGCAATCCTTGAATGCCTTGAATACCTTGAACCCCCTGAATACCTTGAGGCCCATCCGGTCCTTGTGGCCCTACATTCCCTTGAGGCCCCTGAGGTCCATCTATACCTTGAGGCCCTTCTGGACCAATCGGTCCACCAACTACATAACCACAGAAGTATGAATCGCTATCTAAGATAATGTTTTCAGAACCACTTTTTTTGACAATTTTAATTTGAATGTCTTGACCAGCGATAAGAGTGACGCTTAAAGAGACAGTATTAGATGAGGAAAAATCTTCAGTTGGATCTTGAGATATACTAGAGCGACAAATCAAACCACTTTGAAAAGGCTGAGTAGTAGAAGATACATCCCAGATTTCAAAGCCCCAATTAACATGTTCAGAATCAGATAAAGCACTATTTACTTCAGTAATGCCTACTTCGAAGTGATAATTGCCATCTACAGGTGCGCTGAATATACCAGTAAGAGGATTGTAATTATTTCCAATATCAATAGACTCATCACCAAAAACCAAATCAGCATCAGCCGAAAGAGGGAGGGTGCTGCCTAATTTAGCGTAGAAATGAGAGTTTACAGGTAATCCAGAAGGCCCGATTGGACCATCTGCACCTTGAGAGCCTTGTGGCCCTTGAGGACCTATGCTCCCTTGTGGACCTTGTGGACCTTGTGGGCCCAGAGGACCCTGAACTCCAGCGACATTACCTTTAAAAGTCCACTCATCTGAAAGAGAAGGGGTTGTATCATTAAATATATTTCGAGAATACACATTACCATGCTCTGCAATAGAGGCGTTGGAAATGATAACCATATCATAAAGTTTGCCAATATTGTTAGTAGGAGGTGCTGTCAATACATGAATAACACTTCCAGTATTAACAGAAAACATTGTATCAAAAACATCTTCAAAACTTAAAGAAGAAGGGAAGTCCCCATCTTCAAACATTGCTTTTAATTCAGTAATGGTTCTAATTGCCATTTTAATCTCCTATGGTCTTGGACCAACTACAAAGGGCTGGCAAGTTCCTGAAATACCCATGTTACCTATTCCATCTTCGCTAACATCTACTAAAATTTCGTTATCTGTTGAACAAAATCTAGGCGCACCACCTTCTACAAGATAATATCTCATATCAAATCCGTACATATCAAAATTTGTATCAAATACTTTTCTCCACTCAACTTCAAAAAATTGACCAAATACACCTTCTGGAAAAGCCATTTGAATATTGTGTCTTGAAGAAACAGGTCTATTTACATTGTCTATGAGTGCTTGCGAATAAACATTGTTCGCTATAATGTTTTCTTGATCAACATATACGATTATTTCCATATCTGCTGCATCTTTATACTGAGCGTAGAGAAGAATGTCCCACAAGTTCCCATATCTTTCTCGACGATCTGGATTAGCGTAAACTCTTCTTGATTTAGCGCCAACATAAAATTTAACGCCCATATCATCAATAGACTTGGGATCAAGGAATTTATAAGAAAATGATGAACTATTTATAGTTGTAGCTATCCTAATGGAATCCCATTGACACACATTATTTATTTCATGCAATTCAGGAAGTCCATATTTAATTTCCCAAGCTCCCATCCCATCATTTATGTCAGAGATAAAGAAGCCTATAAGACTCCACTTTATTTCACCTTTGTATGAATACCGATAAGATATAAACCAAGTTTCTTCATGATACCATGATCTTAATGTTTTTAAAGATGCAGCATTAATTTTGAAAATGTTTTTTCCTGTCATTTCATTTTCTTGCTGAACATTACCTTGAAGTGACCAGAATTCACCTGCTTTAAAGTTTTCTAATAACTTAACTTCTCTACCGACAACAGCTGCAGGACCCTCCTGAGACAAATAATATACAGTCTTATCCACTTGGGTTACTGATTCATCAGAATAGCAGCCACGAGTACTAGAGAGCTTCTGAGGGCCTGATCCTTCAGGGAGCCCCCTGAACAATCCCCAGATAGATTTCTTCATAAGAAAAATAAGCTGATCATTCGTTTCTGCTATACCCCTTATAAAGTCCCCCGTGTCTTGATTGCAATCTACCCAGTTTGTGTCTGGACTAAAATGGGTGAGGTACTTCCTGACAGCTGTGGCATCTTGAGGAAACTGAGAATACCAAGATCTGCCGGGCAAGTTTTCCTCACCCCCAACCCAGATTCTACCATTGTGATACTTAGAGTACTTACACAGAGGAGCAGGCGTAGTACCCCAGAATGATAAAATGTTGTCTGAGCCGGATAATTCCGCATCTGAAATAGTGTCTACCCAATAAGGACTTTGAGCCCCAATGATATAATCAATAGGTAAGTCAACCAAAAAACGATATGAATTACCTTTAGCGGCTTCGAATGACGTTGCTTGGAGCGTTCTGTATATCCTGATATGCGTGATCGATTCATCGTAATTTCCATTGTTAATAGGATGGCACAAGTCTGAAATGTTGTTAATGTTAGCCATTGAAGCAGCTGTATTGCCAAACCATTTACCAACTTCTGAATTGTTAGGAATGTAAACTCTCATGTTTGGAACGCCATCATTGGCTTCATCAGAGAAAGAGTCTCGAACGAATAAGTCTTCGTTGTTTAAGTTTGAAGGTAGATTGTTGGTGTCAGATATCGCTCTGTAAATTTTACCGTTTGATTTATCCCAAATTCTTCCACCAGTTTTTACTACTCTAACAGCCTCAGTGTCAGGGTTCCAATTAGGATACCCATATTGGCCACTTTCAATATCTCCAGTTACGGAAACATCATCCCTATGCTCTAAAGGGCTCTTTCTAATGCCAGTAATGCGAACATTATTGCGGTTAGAATAATTGGATTCCATTGCCCCAGGGGCATAAACACTAGATTCTTTAGCTGTGATACCATCAGATTCAAATGCTTCAGCATCGTTTCTCCTTACATAACCAATAGCATAACCAAAAAACATGACTTCTTTAGTGCTTCTATTTCTACCCAAATCGTCTGAATTTCCTGAGTTCGGGTTTTCTACAACTTCCTGGACCACCTTGTCCGAATCAATACCATCAGTTTGATCATCAGCTGGCTCAACAAACCAATAAGACTTAATTTCGTCAGGATTTATTTTAAGACCAAAATTATGTATAAAATTAGATCTGACACTAAGGTAAGGAGCTACTGCAGGAGAGCCAATTCCACTTTGGAATATATCTTGTTCAATGACTAAATTATACTCTTTCTTAGTGCTAAAAATAAAAATAGCTTTGTCGGCAGAAACGTGAGAAATTTCATCATGCGCAGGAGCAGAGACTCCGATATCTTTAAGATCAATAACATTTGGAACATCTTTAATTATTGCTTGTATTCGTCCATCTTCTAAAATCGCTATAATAGTTTCTGGAACGTCGTCATCTTCAAAAGGAATAGTGTAGGCGACTTCACCACTAAACTGAGCAGAAGAAAAGTATGATGTTCCTTCTCTAGGAGTCGGCTTTGAGCTACCTGGATAGCAGTTATACATTTTAGATGATTCATTTTCAGCTAAAGAAAGAGAACCATCTCTAGTATTAAACCCACCACTAAAATTTGTTACAGATTGCTTTATCCTTTTATTTTGAACGCCTCTCATTATCCTTGAGCCTCCGGATCACCATAAATACCACTATTGTTTCCATATAGTCGGCTAGGGTCCCCTGTAATTGCATTAAAATTCGGCTTTGAGATTTTAGGCTGCTGTTTAAATAAGTGTCTAGTATGAAAGTTCACATAAGACTTAAGAGATGTACGATACTGATTTGACCATCTGATTGCATACTCAGACTCTTCGTCGGTTTGAAGCTCTCCGTAATATCTCAAACCATTTTCAATCACAATTAAAAGATCTTCGTCATCAACAATATCGCAAACTAAATCTTTTACTTTGTCGAAACCCTTAATGTATTCTACGATTAAAAAGCATTCGTGAATATTAAAAAGCTCCCCTGCAAGAGGCTCAAAAGGGAGAGGTCTTTTTAAAGCGTAAGAACCTGGAGTTCCTTCAGAAACTTTTTGAATCATTGAAGTGTAGCCTTCATTGTCTCCATCATTGCAAACAATTAAAAGGTTTTTGTGGGAATCGCTCGCATCATTGCTTAATAATTTAAACTTAGTTGCTCCTGCTTCAATTAATCCATTTTCTAAAGTAATCTCATCTTTAGCGTCAAAAATATCATCGACTTGGATCATCTTCCCCCTAGTCTCCCACTTTACCTCATTTGCTCTACCTCTAGCTGTATTTGGATGGCCTACTTTATAGACCCCCAAAACTTTCTTTACATAATTAGGAATAGGATAATTGGTAATATCTTTTTCAAGAACTAGCCCAAACTCCTCAGTTACCCTGGGAAGTCTCATTTTCTTTTCGATATCGTTTAAAACTTTGTTAGCGGCATTCACCCAAAATTTCTCTGAATATCTTTTACTGAGAACTCTAGGGAGGTAGTTTAGTACATCTTGAAGTGTAGACATTTTTTATCCTAACCTAAATATTCTTCTAAGCTGATTTCTAACTCTGAATCAAATTTAACCAAAGTTTCAATCATTTTGGGGATTCCCCAATTTCCTTTTACTTCGATATTGTTTTCTTCGCAAAACTCAATGAATCTTTCCTTGCTCCAGTCAAGCGCATTGTATTTGCTTCTTATTTTAGCTATGAGTGCAAGAGCATCATCTTCAGGTCCATCACCATTGACAATTTGCTTAGAAACTGATTTAATCTCAATAACAGATGTGCCTCTAATACTACGTTGTTGAACTTTTAATACTGAAGGAGACAAAAGGCTGTATCGTTCTCCACTCTTACTGAGAAGACGAGTAGCCAGTTCTTCAGGGCAAGTAATTACATCCATCCCATCTTCTAAAGCAAACTTGTATTTCTTGTCTTCGAATAATATTCCATCTTTAAATACATCTAAAACAGCTTTAGTGTTTATTCTTAATTTTACGAGTTTCATTCGTTCCTCTTTTAAAAAAGAAAGCCCTCTTTTGAGGGCCTCCCATTGTTATTGTTACGAGATTACAGTCCAGTCAGCCTTTACACCAGCATTGGCAGTCTTTAGATGCTTTACAGCTCCAGAGACTACTTTAGGTGTTCCAGACACGACAAGCTCTTTGTATTCGGATCCAATTCCAGCTTTATCTAAGAAAGAGTCGGTATAGTCTCCAGCGGAAATAGCGCTTAGAGTTAAATAACCAACAACTTCGATAAATTTGTATTGAGGAGGAACATCTGTTTGCTCGCCTTGAACTTCCACATCAACAGCACATAAAACTGACTTAGAACCTGCAAGACTGCGGTTTGGGCCAGGAAACATTTGTTTAGTGGGGATGGTTTGTTCTAGTAAATTGATATCATTTGACATGATTTATCCTTTCCTTACGCAGTAGGCGTAAATAGTGAATCTGGAGTCCAGAATAGGCATAAAACAGAAGATTGATTAAGAGTTGGTGCATTTCGACCATCTCTAGGCTTCCAATTTGTACGCGCAAACGATTGCTTAATATGAGCAGCTATCTCCATACCTTGATCATGTTTACCTTCCCATTTAGTGATCTTAGTCTTACCAGCAGTAGCTTCCATAAGAGCTTGTTGACCCATAATTAAGAAAGGAGCCCAGTTTCCAGATACTGAAGAAGAACGCATATCACGATTATCAGAGCCCCAAGTTACTTCAGATTCACCAGCTGAGAAACCAGTAGGTCTAAACTTCTTAAGGTACGGATCAGGGAAAAAGATGAAATCATCTAATTCAACATAATCATAACCATAAACAGGGTTGGATTTTGAACGCTCACGAGAAGTCTTCCAAGCTTCATACAACTCTCCACCTTCTCTAACGAGAGACTTCATGTTTGAAGGATCAACAGCGATATACCATTTTTCATTCATGCCAACATCAAGGCCTGCAATTTTTTGATCAATTACATAATCACGAAGATCAGAGATAATACCACGACGAAGACCATAAGTCTGCAAAGCGGCAAGATCAGAAAGAGCTTCAGCAGCTATTTGCTGGGCGTTTAGTTGAGTAACAATTTCTGCTTCATAAGTGTTTAAATCAGAAACAGAGTTAGTAGCTGGCTTAGATATTTCTCCGTATCCACCAATGATTATGTGCTCCATTGAAACTTTCTTGCCCTTACCTCGGCCAAGATCCATTTCAAGTCCACCTTCGTCTTCAGTTACAGACAAGATACCTTTAGAAGCGCCATTAAAGAAAGCGCCATAAGCATCGTAAGTGTATTCTTCTGCAAGATACATTTCAAGCTGACGACGAATTTCATTTTCTTCACCACCAAGAATATCTTTGACACGCATCTTAGACATTTCTTCAATTAATGGAATACCAGGAGAACGAACAGCATTAACGCGAATGTTCTTGTGTAGGTAAGCCAAGTAATCACCAGTTTTAACAGGAGCGTCACCATGGCTGGCTGCGCCTTTTAGGTTTTGAACTAGCGTAAAGCGAGCTTCATCACCAGAACTGATTTCTTTACGTTGTACTACTGCTGATTTTGATACATCGACAGAACGCTGGCGACGACCATCTTTAATCATGCGTGATTTTACTGGCGCTGATAAGCGACCTATTGCAGAGCGAAAGCGATACTCATAGGTGAGGCCACGCTCCATTGCCGCTTCAACGATATACTCTTTAGTAGTACCGGTTCCGCGACCTTTCCAATTCATTTGTCCTTGAGCCATTCTCAAGTTCCTTTCTTATTCAAAAGCCCATCGATTTAAAACTCTGATCATTTGTTGGCTGTCTGAATATTGATCATACATTCTCTCCTGATAATCTTCATCAGATTTGAATCGTTTAACATCAATACCATGAACAATAGTTTTAGCACTACTAGATTTTGAGTGAGTTGTTTTAGGGATAGTTCTAGCAAATTTTGATTTAGCTCTAGCCACATTACGAACGACTTTTTTAGTAGTTTCCGTAACATTATCATGAACTTCTTTACCTGTTTTAGACAAGAACAATTTGTAAGTATCTACTCCACCAATGTTTAGAACGTCGATAGATGTTTGGTTTTTAACCAGCCACCCCATAAATTCTGACATCGGATGATTAGAATCATTGTATTTCAACTCAGATTTTAAACTAGAATCAAGCTCTTGAATAGAGCGTAGTTCATCTTCTAACTTGATATTATATTCTCGTTGCTTGTTTTGATTTTGGTAATTATCATGAATTTGGCCAGTAGCTGAAGAAACTGCTGTCTGAACAAATTGTTTTAAACGATTCATCGAACCTCTTGCGTCGAAATCGAAATCCAGTTTAAGTGCTTTAATAGCATCATTTGAAAAAAACTGTTTTTCTATATCAACTTGAGGTCCTTTTCCGTTTAGTTGTTGAATACGACTAGATACAACAGGATCTTCAAGAATCTTATCTAGACCTGCTTGATATTCTTTGTCTTCAAACTGAGCTAAAGCTTCAAGACGCGTTTTCAAACTATCTACATATTCTTGAGAACCCTCCGATAAAGAGTCGTATTCTTTTTGAGACATTTCATGAGTAAGCTCTTCTTGTCCTTCAGGGGATTCGCTTTCTAGATCTGTCTCTTCTTCACCCTCTGGTTGCGCAGCCTCGGGATCAGTATCATCATCAGCCAAGTTCTTATCAAAGTCCTTGCGCTGTTCTGGAGTCAATGACTCGTAAAATTCATCAAATTCATCAGGGTCTTCTGGGACATTTACATCAATCTCGCCAGTTTTATCATTGAATTCCATCCACTTGTTTTCAGAAACATCTTGAACCGGTGTGTCTTGCGGCTCTGGTTCAACGATATCTGGTTCAGCCATTGTGGAGACTGACTCAGCCATTGATTCATGTGGTAACTTAAAATCTGGTTCTTGGACATCACTACCAAGATCTACATTCTCTTCGCTCATTGTGGAGCCTCCTCTATAACGCCAGCATTAAGCATAGCATCTTGTTCTTGTTCGACTTGGCCATGAGATTTCTCTTCTGGCACTTGTGTGTCTTGACCTAGCACTTGTTTCCTCTTAAGTACTTCAATGATGAGTGGATTAGCAGTTGCTATATCTTCACCATCGATATTCAAGTTCATTTTAATGTCACCATCGCCCTGCTGTGTTCCGTTAGCTAAGGCTTCTTGTTGCGCTTGATCTTGCTCACGAAGTTTGCCTGCAAAATCTTTAGCATGACGATTCGGTACGTTCTCTAAGAACGGAGCCCAAAGCTCTTGAGGCATTTGATTTAACACCTCTCCGACTAAAGTAACGAATTGTCTGTTTTCTGATTCTCTTCCAGTTATAGAGTTGTCTCCAGCTGCAAGTAAATAATCATAGTCTACAGCATCAAGTCTGTTTTTAACCTTAGAAACTTCTCCTGTTATAGGGTTAGTCTGCTCTGGCTGGTTTACTTCAACATTTTCTTCGACCCCAAGATCGTTTACATAACGAAGAATTTCAGGCTCTTGGTAAATATAAGGAATCATCATAAGCAGAGTTTTGTGAAGCTCTTGATCAAATTGATTAAAGTTATCCATGTAGTTGCCTTGGGCAACTTGAGATTGAGAAATCCTACGTTCAAGAGAAACGCGAGATTCATTAGCAGATTCTTGCGTTCCAAGCATTGCGGGGTTAATAGCTGAGATAGTATCTAAATCATCTTGAGCAATAGCAGAAATATCAATGTATCCAGAGTTCGCCTGGCCTCCAGGTACGAACTGCACGTCACTTATTTCAGCTTCATCTGAAATTACAATAACGCCACCGGTCTTAGATTTTTCAATAGCTGCATCTTCAGCATCAACTAAAGTACCCTCTTTGACAATCATAAGTTGGTCATGGGCATATCTCAAAGAATGAACATACTCAGTGCGACCAATAGAATTCATCTTTTGAGAAGCTTTTAAGTACTTCATGGGTCCAGTAGGCTGGTTATTAAACATTGCTGGAATGTACATCGAGCAAGGAAATCGACCTTCTTGAAACCAATGAGGCTTATTTTCTAATAACAAACCATTTAAAGTAGTTGTAGTGACGTAAAGGACTTTCATTTCTTCAATCATCATTTGATAATTAGGGTTAGCCTTACGCCAATTACGAATTTCCATTTCATCCCACTCTGGAGGCAGTATCTCTGCTTCGCCAGTTTGATCAGAGACAAAAACCTGAACAGGTCGTCTAATAAAATGAAATCTTTCAATAATTGTAATATTACCAGTGCGCTCATACTGAACTTGGGCATCATTTAATGATGATATCAAAAGATTACGCTCATTTGAGCCTACATTTTCATATCCCTGAGTACCACCATACGGCCCTGTTGGTTGTACCTTTTTTAAAATTTCGTCTTCCATTTCAGGGAATAAAGCTATTAACTGAGTTCTAGTAACAAGTTTTACTCTGATAAGATATTCCATGTCGGACATATCAGTTCTCTTAAAATTAGTGTCTGGCAGAGTTGCGTTCCAGATTTCAGCATAGATATCTAATTTTCTATGAGTAGTTGTAGATGTTGGTTGATCAATCCATAAAAAAGCAGGGTAGCAAGCAACAATAGCATTTAGAAAAGTGTTTGACCTTTCTTGATCCAAGTTACTTTGTTGTCTCAGTGTTTTTAGTAAGATATTTATAACTTCAGCTGAAGCGGCATCTTCAGAAGACCCTTGAGCTACAACAACACCATCTTTTCGATTAGCTCGCTGCATTCCCTGTAAAGCTTGTATTTTAGGCAAGATAATAGGGACCATTACAGCCTCTTTATCTTCAGATTTGTATCTCTTCAACTCGTCAGGGGTAAAACACCTGCCATCAAGGGCTTCCCAGTTGTCTTGTCCTTCTAATAAATGAGGCTGCCAAAATCTAGCAGCGTTATACCATATCCAATGATTCTTAGCAATAAGAGTTTCTTCTTCTTGTTTGGACATTTCACCCATAATGAGCTTGTCTTCTTGACAATCATTAAGATTACTCTCATTATACTGATTCATTTCCATTTTATTTCCTTGCTCGGCCAGCTTTTATTGCTGCTATTGTGCCACCCTTATCATTTTTAGGGTTAGAATATGGTTTTGCGCTTACAAGTCTATAACGAACAGTATCAACAGGGTCTTTATACTTTTGCTCAATTCTTGATGTCAAGTTTTGACCCTGATCCTTCCCCATTTTGAACGCATATTTGTTCATAGATTGAATAGTCTGACGACACCTATCTTTAAAAAAGAATATTTTTGGTTGATTGTCAATAGACAACTCACCTAAACTTTCCCATTTTTCTCTATTAAAATATAAATACTCTTGAATTTTTTTGTGACCTCTATCTAAATCGTCATCAACATTCTTAGTTCGGCACTTAATTCCGCGTTGAGAATACTCTTTTTGAATACTTTGATTTGTGTTTCCGATTTTAGTTCGACCTTTGTTTGGGTCCATAACAAAATCAGTCCATTGCTTCATTGGAGCTATCGATGTCATTTTTCGCTTAATCTCTTCAGCAAAATGATCATAAGTAAAGCCAGTGTCTTTAATCATGTGATAAGGACGATGTATGTTGTAAGTTGGGTATTCATCTATGCAATAGAAATTACCCAAAGGGTCCTGAGCCCAGAAGGTGACGAAAGGTGGTCTTGAATCGTGAGGATCGACAACTACTGATAATGGCCAGGTCTTTGGGATTTCTACTTCTTCTATACAATGCACTCTAGACTCAAAGGTCTTGAAAATTCTTCCACTAAGGTGTTGAAACTTCCCTGTGATACGAGCTTCAGCTTGTTCAGGGTCTTCTCTTTTCCACTGCTCGATAATTCGCTCAATGTTTTCTTTTGGCAATACTCCACGAGTTCCTGGTACTTCTTTACAATTATCCCAAATACTAGCCTCAGCCAAACATGTATTGACATCATCTTCTCCTTCAATAGCCTGCTCATAAAGCCATGCAGACACGGATAATGGAGTCATAAATGTAGCAAAAATTGGTAATTTAGCATTTCTTAAGCGCCCCATGTTTTCACCAAACAAATTTTGAGGCATTGGTTCGTTGCATAAAATAATGTCCATATTAGGACCGGCATGAGCAACTAAATCTTGGTCATGAGTTTTAATAGCTACTTTTATTCCGTTATCACACTCAATGGTAGAGTAATGAGATTTACTAGCTTTTTTTAACTCATAATGGCCCTTAGGGAACCACTGAACTATTTCATCGTAAAGTGATCCACCTTCTTTCATGTCATCAGCGTGGCAAACGAGCCTAATTCTAGGGGCATCGGGAAGTCTATCAAATACAGATAAAGCGCCCAACCAGTCAGGGTTTAGAAATTTATCTTTCCAAATAAATCCAATTAACATTTGGACTAATAAAGCTGTTTTACCAACGCCATTACCAGCTAGAAAGTTTGCCATAAAAGGAATTGTGTCTCTATCATAGAACTCACACATTCTCCACTGACCCCGATTGGGTATAAACAGCATTGAAGGATATTTCTTGTTATAAGTAGCGAGTTGAAGATTAGCCAAAGCAATGGCTTTGTCATAACCTAGTCTATCAATTAAAGACTGAACTTGTGGGCTCCAATTAGACATCAAGTTCCCCTTTGTTGATTTTACTAGCTAAATTTTGAATTTCCTCAGGTGAAACATCTTGAAAGTCTCCCATCCCAGCGAACGGATTTTGACCAGAACCTTTGTCTTTTAATGCGCTAGTAAAGAATATCTCAGTAAGCCTTGGGTTTCCTTTTTGAATCGAATCAAAACAAGCATTCATCAAGTTAGCGGAGTTCATTTCTACTGCTTCAGCAACAGTTTTACCTGCTTTTGCTTCAAAAATAACCTTTTGCTTTGACTCTTCTTCCTTACGCTTCGCTTCTTCTGCCTTAGCTTTTTGGTTCTTTCCTGTCCCTTTGGGACGACCATTGGGGTTTCCTGATTTTCCTTTTTTAAAATTTCCAGAAGAATCCCTCCCAGGTACTCTATGCTCCTGGCCTCCTTCCCCTTCTTTTAATACATTAGACTCTCTCTCTTGCACGCCTGATCTCCCTTGCTGTATATCCACGCCATATAAATTCAGCTTCAATAGCCCTAGTCTCTTGACCGCAGCTAGTACATTCTGACACCCTTACATACTCTTCTTCAAGGCCCATATCTGAATATTCGGAGTAATCAATCATGGGTTAAACCAAGTAGTTTTTTCAATAAGGGTGTTCCCAAATTCGCAATGAGCCCAGGATTTCGTGAACGCAAAGATTTCGATACGCTCAATATTAAGCCTAATCGACTCTCGTCTGAGGAAGTCATGTAGACGCGCTGTGTTTCCTCCAAAGTCTTTAAGGTCAAAGGTGTTCCAGTTCTTATGCTTGGACATTTTAGCATACTTCGTGTCATCTTTTCTGCGCACTCCTGAATTGATATACGTTCCCCCAATGCTGTAATCATTGATTCGGATGGGACGGCCATATTCATAACGAGTAGTGTCAAGAAACAATTTAACGACATCTGGTATTAACTCCCAACATTTCTCTTCTCCAATAGAACCCAATATATCCGGGTGAACAAGTTCTTCAATTTCAAAGTAATAACATTTATTTATATTCATTTTACAATAGCCTTTAGTTTAGGTCTAAATGGCCAAGGGCGCTTCATTATAGTTGTCCACTCTTCAACTGTAACCTTGATTACATCGCTGTGAGAAGGCAATCTACCCTTAGGCAATACAATCATCCAATAAGGAGCTTTCTTGCCTCTAGGGTCTATAACAGGCTGCTCCTCCCGGTTTAAAATAACCTCACATATCTGAAGCATACCCTGAGGATTAATCTGGAAATCTTGCATCAACTATCCTTTTGTCAAACTCTAAACGCTGTAAACAATTCAAATCAGACTCTTTTACATAGGATCCATTAACCATCATCCCATTACGATTCTTAATCTCGTCCCATGCTTTTCCACAACATTCATCGAAATACATACCCTCTTCTTTACAGAATTCAATTAAACAAGTCAAAGCCAAGGAAACATCTAAAGCAGCTTGGCCCCACTTCTCTCTTCTTAACGAAGCTCCAATACAGCCAATGCGATACATTAATTCAACATAACTACCTGTTACTAGAATTCCTGCCCCTGGAAGGGAAATATAATTCTTCTTCCTTAACTGCATATCTAGGATAGCAAGGGTCACTGCTGTGTCACCAATTGCGTCTGATAACATCGCATCGTCGAGATTCATCTTAGATTCACTTATTTCTTTTACGGACTCTTCTACACATGACAAGTATTGACCGCGAGGATCACTCTCGTCAAATCCACGTATCTTTGCCCAATATAGGACTGACTCATGAAAATCAGGATATTGCATCTTAAACCACCTTTATTATTACGACTCCACTGTATTATAACTTAATAACAGCCAAATAACAAGGGAGTGTGGCATGGATATATTAACTCTTGGTGAGTACCCCGATGGAAAGGGATGGGGGGGTGGGTTAAATAACCTCTTTTGGAGTAAAGCCTTTCTGAACCAAGAGAAGAGCATGTAACTCAGCTCTAGGTACGACCTCTATTCTATGGTGAACCATGAGTTAGTTAGCTGTATCCCTTACTCTGGCCTTACTCAGCTGTTAGTACTGATCTCTCCTATAGCCCTAGAGTGAGCGTGTTAGCGTGATATATACAGACACCTTATATGTTTTAGTTCAAGCTATGCTTTAGTTTGTTTGTTGTGAGGGCTTGTTGTTGTAAGATATACTTTGTAATGAGTTTGAGGATCTATTACGTTATCGTCTCGACGCGTCCCGCAGAAAAAATGCTTATATATCGTAGATGTTTCAAGGGTATATTTTTGCAATTAGTTTACTTTGAGGGAGAGTGTTACCCCAAACAACTCAAGTGTGTACCTCATCGGGTGTAGTAGTTATTTAGTTGTTTTAGTTGCTGTTAAGTGTTTATGTTTTTATTGGGTGAGCCACAGGGCGAGCGTAGCTAGGGCTGACCTTAGGGAGGCCAGACTAACGTCGGTGTCTACAAAGTGAAAGAGGTGGCTCGCGTTAGCGAGCCTGCCTCGTTCTTAATAAAACAATGGTCTTCCATCTGAGGAACAACCTGGAGCAACGTATCCATCGTAGATATCGTCAGATAATCCTCTATCGTCATCGTTGTAGTCAACATTATCAATTGCCAACTGTGACAATATTTGCCGACGAATCTCATGTGCTGGAGGATTTCTGTAAGACTCTACGTCAATGATCTCAAGCGCCAGCAGTGACTTCAGAGCAGGTGTTTCTTCAATAAGCCTTTCTATGTAACTATAAGCGTGTTCTTCACCGATACGATGCGCAGAGAATCTCTTAAGCTCTGCATCATTAATTGTAACGGACAAAGCTTCTTCGTTGAACTTGAGCTTCTGCACTTCAACAAGCATAGAAGTTTCATTCTCATCATGCTCTTGAACTATGAGCTCTTCGTTAAACTTTTTGAGATTCTCAAGATCAACTTTGACAGTAAGATGTGTCTCAGTGTGAGCGTGGACTTGGTAGTTGATATTAGCGAGTAATTTGTAATTCATGATGGTGTCTCCATAAAAATAGGGAGCCGAAGCCCCCTGTGATTGATTAAGCGTTTGCTAACATTGCTGTCAATACATCCCCAGGTATTGCCGAGATCTGCTCTTTAGTCAAGTTTGCAAGTGGATTAACCTTTTCTTGATTGACTTGAGACTCAGGCTTTTTCTTAGCGATACGAAGAGGCCTGAACTTAGTAACAGTTACTTCAGAGTAATAACGCATGTTGCCAGTCTGTTTATCTTTAAACTTACGTTCGTGGATAATGCCTTCGACTTCAACTAATCCACCTTGCTCAGTCTCTCTTTTGAAAGCTTCTGCAATTTCACCTTTGAGGGTGATTCGCATGTTATCCCAAGACTCAGCTCCTGTATGAGGATTTTTATACTTCGTTGCGATTGAAGTATTAACATAAGATATAATGTCTCCGGACTCAGCTTTGAAAGAATCAGAGTTGTGGAATTGTTTTGAGATGAAGCCTTCGCCTTTAAATGTAAACATGATGATGTTTCCTATTCTGTTTTGGTGTCCTGTATGTAGAACTGATTAATTTTGAGAAACCTAAACCCATTTTAGATTTCTCTTGAGGGAATTTCTTACCCCTCGCCTGTCGTGGGGGTAAGAGATTCGCAAAGAAATTATTGATTGAAACAATCCTGAATTGAATCAACAGTTGATGCCCAGTAAGACTTATTTAAATCGTGCATCATATATACCCAGTTGTAGTGAGATGCAAACAATGCACTGAGAATAACTACCTCTGAATCAGTAAAGTAATTCAACTCATCGTTGATAAAGTCACTAAGCCATAAGCTGTATTCTTCAGTTTTGATTGGTTCTCTTAAAGAGAATGAAGCCTCTTGTAGGTCATATCTTTCGTTGAGTTGCCACTCTTGTTCAGAAATAAGCTGATCCCCATCCTGAGGGCGTTCTGAAATAGCTGAATCATATCCCAGCTCTAGTTCGATTTGTGTTGATAAGTCTCTCATTAGAAGCCTCCGAATACTGACATATCAGATTTAAGATTAGTGACAACGCCTAGTACTGATACAGCTACGATGCTGATAGCACAAAAAGTGAATATAATTGCGAACATTTGGTGTCTCCGCGTTAAATGAATGTTGAATAACCCTCTTGAGTTACACTGAAAATAAGGTAGGCTCGCTTGCGCGAGCCTAAATCCTTTATGCGGAGAAGATATCCTGTTTGATTCTCCAAGTAAGGTGAGTAATTGAGTTGTAGATAATCTCTTCATCAAGCGTTGAAGGTGTGAGATCATCAATGCTCATTTGAAGCAACGTCAGCCTGTCTTGATAAGACTCAATCTCTTCATCGTTGCAAAGACGTTGATTTAAAACTGAAGTTTCTGCGTTAAGAGAATTAGAAACACTAAGTATGTAGATAAACTGTTGCATGATAATTTCCTTTGTTTGATTAAATTCATAAAAAATAAGGTAGGCTCGCTTACGCGAGCCCCATCGGTCTGTATCAACGAGTAGCATTAATTGATTCAAAAAAATGGTCGTGCTTGGCAGAGGGGGCAGCGCAATAGCATCGCGAAGCGATCTATGGAGTGAGGGGGAGACTTCCCCCCTTAGAACTCAATCCATAATAACAAGATAAGGATTATTTTGAATCAAACCCTCGAGAACATGGCGCATCACATCAGGCTTATCTAGATTGAAGAATCCTCTGAACAAAAGTAGAACCTTGTAACACCTACCAAGGTTATCTTGACGAAGATGGTGATTTATCCCAGGCAAGCTTGAGGCGAGAGTCTAATTTTATTGCTAAAGATACTCTAGGAACGTAGTGAGGCCCCGAAGGGGCCGAAAGCTCGCGTAAGCGAGCCTTATACTTTGGTTCTTTAGTTTTTTATGAGTGCCTGCATTTTATGAGTGCCTGCATTTTATATACAACCATATAAGATGACAATAAAACCTCCGTTTCTTTCCCCCCTCCCGGGTGAGGGGAAAAGAAACGAAAGGTTTATCCATGATTACAATTTTACTCACAATATTGACATTTTTTGTCGTAGCTAAAAACATAATTTACAACATGTACGAAGCAACATATTCACATGAGAGAAAGGATTTGAATTTAATCGAAAGTACAACCTTAACCATCACAATAGTGTTTTGGTTATATGAATTAGGATTGCTTTTAGGAGGAGTAAATGATTAAAGAGGATGGAATTGATGAGAGTTTACAAAATTAATGAGCGCACATACATTGAATTATGCCGACACGCTGCAAGAGAAGACAGATTAGGTTATGCTTTTGATTACATTGATGAAGTAATATTTGAGTTCATTAAATATGGGCAAAAAGGTGATGGATTAGCCTTAGTAAACATTGTGAAGCAAGGCTATAAAGGTTGGAAGAAGCTAGTTCGCTACGATATAGTAGTAGATGTTGACGAAAATGGCTATGAATACCTACTGGACAAACAAACCTATCCTGATCAATTATTAAACAGATTTCTAGAAACAAGTCTCAACGAAAAAGATTATTACCACATGGTGAATACTTTATTGAGAATATACAAGCATTTTGGCTATAAATTCACTACTCCTATGTCTTGGGACGAATGGGTTTTTTCTTCTGATACGCCAGCCCCTCCGGGTGAGGCTGACGATCAGCTTCAAAAACAAAAGGATAAGTAATGGCAGCAAGAAAGACACAAAAACCTTTCATCCCGAGAGGTGAGACACCGATTAAAATATTGTTTGACGAAGCCGGTTACACGACTACGAAGGAAATAGCCGAAGCGGTAGGCGTTGCCCCTAACACGATTAGAAGATGGGATAATGAAGATGATTGGCGAGCGTGGGCTTTGCAAAAAATAGGCTTTGAAATAGTCTATGTAGGATTAGACGAGGAAGAGGAAGAGGTAGAAGAATGAAATTAACCGAAATTGAGACCCCACAACCAAAAGCATATGCTGTATCTGGTAATGGATACGTCACTAAAATCGCCTTATATAAAAAACCGAATCTAATTTTCAGACTTTTTATATGGTGGGCAGGTTGGAAAGTTGAAGAGGTAGAAGAATGATTGAATATAAAGTTAAAGTAAATGATAATGGATCTAAATTCTGGTTATTGAATGATAAGTTACATAGAGAAGATGGACCAGCTATTGAATATGCTAGTGGTGATAAATTCTGGTACTTGAATGGTGAGAGACATAGAGAAGATGGTCCAGCTATTGAATATGCTAGTGGAACTAAATATTGGTTCTTAAATGGTAAAGAACTAACTGAAGAAGAATTCAATAATAGAACTAAAACTAAAGAATTAACTATACAAGAGTTGGAAGCTAAATTAGGATATAAAATTAAAGTAGTTGGAGAATAGAGATGATTGAATACAAAGTTAAAGTATATAATAATGGAGATAAATCATGGTTCTTGAATGGTCAAAGACATAGAGAAGATGGTCCAGCTATTGAACGTGCTGATGGAAGTAAATCGTGGTGGATAAATGGTCAGTTACATAGAGAAGATGGACCAGCTATTGAATATGCTGATGGAAATAAAGAATGGTTCTTGAATGGTGAAGAACTAACTATTGAACAGATAGAAGCCAAACTAGGATATAAGATTAAAATAGTAGGAGAATAAAGATGAGCCACGCTTTACCAAGAACACGCGACGAATGGTTAGAGCCGCCTGATGACAATGGAGCGCAAGACCGCTTCAACGATTACATCTTAGAGAACTATTATCATTTAGGCGAATTTGCAGGCGAAGACGTTTACATGAAAAAAGACGACTATAACAAAGCTTTGCTTTCAATAAACTTTGAGAGCTTTACAGAAAACTCAGATGGAGATTTCGACTGTTATTGTTGTGAAATTGATGATATGGATGTTATCTGGGAAATGGCAATGGCTAACGCTCATCGAATAATTTCAGAAGGGAGAGAATAATGAGCCATTTAAATACATATAAACAAGGCTTAAAAAGTGGCCAACTTATCCAGGTTGAGTCAAAGATTAAAGACAACGAATGGGAACTCAATTGTCTAACTAAAGAGAAAAATAGACTTGAAAAGGAGCTAAGAGCGCTTCAAAAAGAAGAACAAGATGAAGTCTGTGTTGATTTTGAAAAAAAAGAAATTGATAAAAATGTTGGAAAATTAAAAACAGAGGAACAAAATGCGAAATGAACTTAAAAATAAGATTCAACAGATGCTTCATAATTATCCAGAATACTCGACAGAATGGATCCAATGCACTAACTGGGATGATTATTCTAATCTAGAGTTTTCTGTGCTAGACCCTCTTCATGAGGATGAGCACTTCGTTTCTAAAAAAGTAAAGCCAGAAGACTTAGCAAATACTTACATAAAATATGGAGCTAAATTAGAGAGCGCTTACGCAGAAACTTGTGAATTTTTTGACATGGAAATGGTTGACCTTTTCATGCAGTATCACTTTTATGGGGAGGCTGTTTATGGCTAAGAAAAAATACTTAATTGCATTGCCAGTATTTAGGGGTGCAAAAGGCTTTTGTCATCCTACGATATTGGTTTCAGCTAAAGATCAAGATGATGCTGCACATTTAGCTCGCCACTTAACTGGAAGAAATATTGGCGATGTAAAGGAAGTTAATTATGGCTAAGTTATTTGTAACCACCTATATGCTCTACAATGAGGGCAGGCAGTTTGAGTCTGATGAGACTGGCTTCTGGTTCGATGTTGTAGATAAAGACCATGACGAGCTTGTTGATCACTTTAAAGACAATGAGCTTGATGAAGATCCAGAGTTGATGTTCACAGACTTTGAAGATTTTCCCAGAGATCTTTACTCAGAATCAATGTCACCATCAGAGTATGATGCACTCGACAGCTACGCAAGACTATCCGACAGCGATCAATTAGGGTATCAGTTCTTGCTAGACCGAGGCTTCTCTACAGATGACTGCCAACTAAGATGCGATGAAGTACGCTTCAGTGATCAGAGCCCAAAAAACTACGCTTATGATTTCGTTGAAGAGTGTTACTCAGTTCATGATTGGATTATGGGTCACATTGACTTTGAGTCTGTAGCCAGAGATCTTGAGATAGATGGAATGATTGAAGAATGGGGTAATTACCTCGTTACTAATGCAAATGAATTTTAAGGAGAAAATATGAAATTCGCAGAAATACAAGTAAACATCTTTAAAGATGACTCATTAAGAGTAACAGCTACTTGGTATGAAAGAGGTAAAGGTTGTTCACCCTATCTTGGTAAGCAAACAAAAGCTGAAATTATGGAGATTCACAACAAAGTCAAGAAATTCTCCTCATACTTTCAGACTTACATTGAGTGCCATGAAATAGACTGGTATGAGGCTGTAAATGAATTCAAAGTACCTGGATTCTCAATCACAAAAGGCAGTCGAAAGAAAGAGCCTCAAGATGATTCTTATTACACGAACTCTATGCCGAAGAGCTGGGAGATCAGAACTGGCATAATGTTTAAGCCAGCTAAAAATAAAACCAACCAAATCATTGAGTCACTTAAAGCACTAGGTGTTATCAACAAGTTTAACGAAGCAGAGATTAAAAAGTTAGTTCGGGGCAAAGTTCGGGGCAAAGGTAGCCGAGAGCTATTTAAGGAGATTTAATTATGAAAATCACAAATGTTCAAGTGTTTCTGACACCGAATCAAGATAAGCTATTAGCTTTTGCGAGAATCGCATTAGATGATTCTTTGCAGCTAACCTCAATAAGAGTCTACCAAGGAACTAAGGGTCCTTTCGTAGCCTATCCCAGCGACCCGAATTACAAAGGTCACGACTACAAGCAGTTGTTCTACCCTGTGACTAGGGAGCTTAGAAATCAAATCGAAGAGAGCATCCTTAACGAGTACAACAACGAGTACGAAAACCACGCTACTGCTGTAGCAGAAACCCATGGAGAATAATAATGAGAATCTACAATGCAGACATTGAGATTGATGTAGAAGATATTTCCATATTTTCATTCATTGAAGAAAGAGGACATGATGAAGTAGCTGGCATACTTAGAGATGAATTTGATTATGTGGTAATACCATCAAATGAAACTTTTCAAACCCTCGACGAATCAACACCAGTAGAGATTTGGAATTACTTACTTAAAGAACATAGCAAATGGGTTCTTTCAAAAGGTCATGGATTAGATGTGATCAGAAAAGATATTGAAGTCCCAGCTCAAGACAAAGAAGGTATGTGGCTTGATCTTTGCAACAATTATCCTAACTTCTTAGCTGAGAAGATTGGCCAATTAGTAATAGGAGTGAAAAATGGCAATACCGAACCATCATAAAGAAAACTTTGAAATGATGCTGCAGGCTTTCCAACATGGGCATCTAGCCCTGTTGCAATGTAAAGACATAAAAACTGGAGAAGCAGTAACTGTTATCTGCGCTAATTTTAGAGACAAACAAGGAAGATACAACCAAGTCCCTTTTGCAAAAATGTTCACAGGAAATCCTTACGAAGAAGTAAGCCCTCCAGAGACATTTGATAAAGAAGACTACATCATGAGAGCGATGAAGTTTTTAGAAAAAGCTCGCCCAATACAAATAGCTAACCTTATGGAAGAATTTTTTGTATCAAAATCTCCTAAAAGCTATAAACGAGTAGGCATTTATCTAGCCAGAAAAGACATTGAACCCACATTATCTCAACTCAAGTCGTTCTTCGCTATGCAAGATGATTTACCTATTGAGCCTTTTTTGGATTTTATAGATGACAAATTGCTGGAGCTTGAAAAAGACGAAGAAAAGCCTATTCAGAAAGGATAATCTTTGTTATATTCCATTTCAAGGGATACTAGGAATGCTTATGGAACTTAAATTATATGGAGGACCCATGGATGGCTTATTAATGAAGCCAGACCCTTTTCAAATTGTAGGGTCTAAGTTTATTTCAGTAAAAAGAGAGCATAAGCTTATGAGAATCCCTGTTTATAAACTTTCTCTAGATAAAGAGAAGGGCTATTTTTCACACTACGAAGACGAGGAAAAATGAATTCTAAATTTGAAACAAGTTTGCCAGTATCAATTTCCGATGAAGAATTAATTGAGATCTGCCATGAACTTGGACAAGATTGCGTAAGAAAAGCAGAATTAGAAGAAGAAAAGAAAAATTCCGCTTCTAATTTTAATGAAAAAATAAAAATGATCCAAGAAAACATTGATACAAACTCTCAAATGGCTTCTACAGGAACTATGTTGAGAAAAGTTTCATGTAAATCCGAGCCAGATTACGGAAGTAAAAAAGTTCAATATATCCGATTGGATACAGGTGAAATTTATGACGAAAGAGACATGACTGAAGAAGAATTGTCTCACATCGACATGAATTTATATGAAGAACAAGATTAATTCTTCGCCCGCCCTACACCTCCGAGGCTCCTCAGGTGCGCTCGGAAGTGTAGTCGAGCTAAATGGCTTTGTAGGTCATATCGTTGGAGAAGAATCTAATGATGTTCTCAAAGTTAAATTTCTAATAAAAAACAAAGATGATAGTTCTGGAGTCGTGATCAGTACTATTCATCGTAAATACTTAAAGGTGGTCAACAATGGCAAAAATAAACCAAACTCAACGTAATCACATGATTTCCCGCTTAAATGACGCTATCCAAGAAAAGCGACCAAAATCAATAAACACCCCTAATATTTTCAAAGATGCACCATCAATTTGCTGTCCTCCAAGGTATGCCTCTAGCTACAGCAAAAAAGATGTCGAAAAACTGGACGAAGCTATCAAATGGTTCACAAAAAACAGAGCAAAACTCATAAAAGAGTTTGATCAATTTGTAGACAAGCTCGAAAAGAAAAGAGAAAAAGAAGATCAGCTTTATAGCTTAAAAAACACTCTTTTAGATGAACTAATGCTTGGGAACGATCTTCAAGATTTAACTGCTGTTTTAAAGAAAGTAGAGGAGGCTTAATGTCGCTTAAATATCAAATCTATCGCCCTACTGGGAAAGCGTCCACAATCACAACAGATACTTTTATTGAAGGTGAGGCACTTCGAGATATCATAGGTGGTAATTACCATAATGTTACTCACATAAGTAAGTTTCACGCTAAAACTCCTCCTCAGACTCATATCATCGTTAGAGAAAGTGATCCAGAGAATGAATTTGAAGAATACAATGAGCTCTTTGGAACCAATGGTACAGTAGTACTAATCGAAGGATTATGAAATGTCTAACAGAAGACGTTGCCTGGAGTGCTTACAAGGGCTCAGGAAGAATGATCAGCAAGAATTAATAGATAATGAAGCTTATATGAAGTCTGCTGATTATTTCACCTACAATGAGTTGATTTGCAATGGTTGCGCTAAATTTCTTGTAAGTGAACATGGTGACTATGCTGGCGCTCCGATTAGGAGCGTCAAGTATGTAATATTTCTAGATAATCATTTCAAAAATCTTTATTATCGAATAAAAAGAGATATGCCTAAAGATAAAGAAACAGAATCTAAATGGAAAATGGCTATTGACAACAGGAATAAGTTTACAGCAAACACAATGACTAAGCTGCACAATAACCCTTCGTCTGTAATACAAGTCTTAAGTGAAATATCAGAAAACATTTACAACCTTGTTGTAGGTGCAGAATTAATTTACCAAAACAACATGTTAATAGGAGACATTATGACTGGTCATCCTTACAAAAAGAGGAAATAATGGGGCATTATTATGACGAAAAGGGACAGCCTAATCACTTCCAAATAACACAATCCGGCAAAAACAAAGGGAAAAAAAGACCCACTACAATTAGAGATGCTAAAAAGAACGGATGGCTGCCTAGCGTAACTGAAGTGTCTTCTCAATTAGAATCAAATGGATTGACTACATGGAAAATAAGGCAAGCACTTGCTCATGGGCATGAAATAGCCTATCAACATAAACACCCCGATCAAACTGAAGTTTTTATTAATAGATCGATGGGAATGCTAGAAGAGGAGACTACAGGATATGCTGACTTTGGAACTATGGTCCATGAAGCCATTGAAAAATACATCTTATCCGAAATTAATAGTGAAGAACTTTTCTTATCGGATGACGAAATTACATTTATTGATCGTTGGAAGTCCGTTGTTGATGATACCTTTCCTAATCTGGTATATCTTGGGACTGAGGTTAGTTTTGGCAACCCAATTCTTGGCTATGGCGGCAGTGTCGATGTTATTGCCTATGATCTCATCTTGGATACTTTTGTTATTCCTGATCTCAAAACGAAAAAAACTACTCCAGGCAAGAATCCTTACGCTTCCGAGCGATACCCCCTTCAACTTGTGGCGTATAGGGATGGCTTCGACAGGTTCGATAAACTGGATTTCTCTAAATGCCCTGAAGCCAAAGCCAAGCTCGCAAATAGAGTTTACGGATTTCCACCAGAAGACTGCGCAGTAGGTAACTTATACATCTCTTCTACTGAAGATGATCGTCAATTCTGGTCAGAGATTGATGCACCAAGTAAAGCTGATGCGTCGAAATGTTTTGATCTTTTGCGCCAAATGTATTTTTTAAGGAAAGGTTATGATCCTACTAAAGCTTCCGTTTAAGTTCAATGCTGGAGTTAGAAAGCCTAATTGGATTCAACTCGCTGCTTCAATGAATATCCAAGTTCGTGAGCATTTTGGCGACAAGATGAAACGTAAAGAAAAAATATCTAAAGTAATTAGGCAACAAATGGGTGAGGAGAATTTCTCTTATGAGAGCGTTACAAAAACCAATAAGAAAACGAAAAAGACATATCAAAAAGATGTTTGGACATATATTCATGGCCCGCTTAATAAGCCTGATGTTATTTATCGCAGGGGTTCAGTTTCATTGCTGGATCCTTGGGATAACTTTGGAGCAAGCTTTAAAAACATTGGTGATGTCATTGTGGAATTAGGCTTAATGAAAGATGATGCCTCTGATTTTGTTGGTAAATTTACTCCAATTCCACACAGGGTTGAAAAGCAAAAAGACTCATACATTGAGGTGGAGATTCATGAAAGAAAAGAACATAGCGAAAAACATTAGGATACCTGAAAGTGCTTATAAAAAATATTCAGATATGAATAATTCTTATGGCACTACTATGACTAGGATATTCCTTAAAGGTTTAGAGCAAATGGAAAAAGCTTACAAAGCTAGACTAAAGTATGCCTCAGAGAATGAGTGCGTGCTTGCTTTCATCATAAACAAGGATATCCAAAGGCTAGACACTGTTGAGCCAAGGCGGGGGTGGTATCAGATAGTATTTATAAAAAACATCGTTAGAACGTCTCTAAACACCTTAGAGGTCCACTACCTTAATTATCAGTTTTTAGACTCAAGAAAAGAAAAGAAAATAAAGAAATTCCCTATTGAAAAAGTCTCAGTAGAACTTCAAAATATATTTGTTCGTTAATTTACCTTCACCCCCTCTGGGTGAGGGCGAAGCTAAATAACCGCCAAAAAAAGGAGAAAAAATGGTTTTATCAAATAACCTTTCAATCATTCAGGGATTTTGTGCTTTTGAAATTGATATCAAAGACACACAGAATTCTAAAATCGCTAAATTCAAGATTCACGTCAAAGAACGCGTGATGAAATCAAATAAAGAAATGAAAGATATATCCCATTACATCGAGTGTAAAGCCTGGGGTAAGTTAGCTGAGAATTTGAATAAGCATGTTTCCAAAGGAGATTACATTCATGTGCTAGGCAAAACAGTAGTTGATCAATGGGAGAAAGATGGACAAAAACAACGTAAGCAAGTTGTTGAGATATCTGATTTCAAAAACATTTCAAAGCTTATTCGCCATGTAGAAGGCGGCTCAACGCCTGAGCAAGACAACAATCAAAGTTATGGTGGAATGGATACCACCCCATTTGCTGACACACCTTCTTTTGTTGATGCTCCGACTTCAAACCCAAAAGAAGATGAATTCTTAGAAGGATTACTATAATGAGTCAAAAATTTGATTTATCTCACGTTCAAGCTCTTGATACCTTTGCGAAAGGTATCTCGAGTTCTTCATTGCTTCCTGGTGACTTCAAAGGTAAAGCGAATAATATTTTAGCTCAGATTCAACTAGGCCATGAATTAGGAGTTTCTCCTATGACTGCACTTAGTGGAATTCACGTTATTCAGGGTAAGCCCACTATTTCTGCTAATTTGATGATCACACTGATTATGGCCTCTAATAAAGGCATGGTTGAGGTTCTTACAGAAACCAATACAGCTGTCGAAATCAAAGGCATTCGCTACGGAGTAGATGGGAGGAAAGATGTTGAATATTGCACATCATTTACTATGGAAGATGCTAAACAAGCTCAACTCACTGGTAATCCTAATTGGAAAAAATACCCCAAAGATATGTTGTTTTCCAAAGCTTTGGGACGACTTGCGCGTAGACTTTTCCCAGATGTCATCCAAGGCATGTATGCACAAGGCGAACTTGATGGACCTTCGTTTAATGGGGGATCGCAAGTTACGTCTAATATGGGGCTTGAATCAGAAAAAGAAGTCAAGCAAGAGAAGAAGCCAGAGCCAGTTAAGAAAAAGCCTAAGCCGAAGAAAGAGGAGTCGATTGTTGAAGCTGAAGTTGTCGCTCATGAGCCACAGGAATTAAATGATGATGATCCATCGGTTTATTTCAAGTCTCACCTTAAAAGAGTTACTGAAACTTCAATGTTGAAAGATGCTATATTAGAATGGAATGCTATTCATCCGGAGCAAGAAGTCAAAAGCAATCCAGCTTTAGGCACTTTAGTTAAAGTTTATAGTTCTTTTTTGAGGAATCCTGAGCTTGATACTGAGCTTGGAGACGATGGTAAAATTTACAACAGAGAGCTTACTGCTGTATTTTAAAAAGGAAGTGGGTAGACATGGAGGCCTTAATCGGACCCACTATAATAGACAAGTCCACAAGCCAGGTAAAGCTGGCATTTATGAACGAGTGGCGAAATTGGTAGACGCAACCAAGAGCGTGAGGTAAAAGGCATCGCTAGAGAACCGCTTCGGTAGGCTCTGAAGGACTTTAGAGTGGGAAAGTTTAAACTCTTGTAGGTTCAAATCCTACCTCGTTCAATAAACAGATAGGCTTGCTGGAGCCTTAAAGGTCGAAGTATTGGTGTCCTAGACCTTACCAGCAATTTTACAAAATCAAATGAAGACTAGATTTGCCCTTTGGTCTAGTAAAGAGGCTCCCTACTGGGAGCCTTCTTCATTATCTTAATTGTGAATCTATGTAATCGTCTATTGGGTTATCACTTAGTGGATCTATCTCAATATCTTCAACACCTCTTTTAATCTGGCTTTTATCAATTTGATCCAGAATCTCTTGTGGGTTTTTCTCTTTAAGATCAAGATAGCCTTCGTAGCCTCTAGTTAGCCTTTTAACCACTTCTGCCATATCCTTTTTGAGTTGATCAGTTTTAGCTTTCTTAAAAGATGTTCTTAGTGTATTTATAAAATCACCTTTAAACTTGCCGCCAGCTAATTTGAACAGCTCATCAAGTTCAGATGTATTCATTTGGCCGCCAGAAAGACCTTTTGCTATAAACTCTTTAAGCTTAGTTTTGATCAAATCATTATGAGTGGATGTTCTTTTCATCTTTTCAGGAATTGGATTGAAAAAAGGAACTTGAGCCCTAATTGGATTTTTAGTGTCACCAGGCACTAATTGATCAGTAGAAAACCAATCAGAAGGAGACTTTAAAGACATCATATTAGATAAAGGATCAAATCTTTTCTTAGTATTTATGTAAGCCTCAGGAATTAAATCTTCCAAAGAAACATCTTCACCTTTTAAAGCTTTGTTTAACGCAGGTAATTCATAATCTCTACTTGAAAATTTATAGCTCTGATTAAGAAGTTGATTTTCTTTTCTTAAAAAAGTAGGTATATCAGTTACATTTTTAGCCAGATTCTCAATGGTTGTAGTCCACGCGCCACCGGCTGTTTTAGCCATCATAGCTAAGTATTCGTCCCCGGGAGTAGTGAGTGCATCCATAGCTAAAGACAAGCCAGAAGGCATGTAAAAATTAGCGAGAACATAAGAAACCCATCTGCCTACGCCATCCATCTCTTCTGATAAGTTATCTTCTTGCCAATCAGATTGTCCTAGTGCTGACATAACGCCACCTATTCCAACGCTAATTCCAGCTCCAGCCGAAACAGAAGAAGCAAACTTGCCAAGGCTTCTAAGTTTTTCAGGCATAGAAACATTTGGATCAGCCCAAGGATCAACATAAGACTCTACCATCATCCCATACATTCTCATAAGAGATTTGCGGAATAAAAGAGCAGCTTTACCTTCTGGAGTATTTGCAGCTCCAGGAAGGTCCCATTTTCTAATTGAAGTGCCATTAACTTTGTGGGCCAAAGCAATGCCAAATCTGTTTTTTTGAGTCTCTGAAGGCGCAGAATTTAACATTTCTTTTATCTCAGCATCTGAGAATACACTTTGAAGCATTTTAATACTACCGACACTACCTTTGGCTGACTCAACAGTTTTAATGTTATCGAGCTGTTTCCCAAGCATACGCTTACCAACCATAAAGCCGTACCTGTAAGCCTCTTTGTTTATTCCTTTATATATCTTCCAAGGTAATCCAGCAACTCCTCCAGAGCCCATCTTAGAAAGCTCATAAAGCTTCTTTCCTAGTCCAGCTTGAGAGTTAGCCATGTCCCACGCATCACCAAAATTAGTTTCAGCATATTTGTAAAAAGCTTGTAGAGTCGATTTATTTAAAGAGTTTTCATCGATATTTGCATCTTCAACCATTTGAAGAACAAT
>Ga0315321_10000136_pt1 | contig 46962 bp, 41 predicted proteins | sample M180m21515metaG_FD_203464 | JGI IMG/M metagenome (GOLD analysis project Ga0315321, IMG submission 203464) | Ammonia-oxidizing marine archaeal communities from Monterey Bay, California, United States - M1 80m 21515 | ecosystem: Environmental > Aquatic > Marine > Intertidal zone | place: USA... | reverse complement strand
GCCACATTCATTCCGAGTTGGGCCGCCCGTATTGCAGCCACATACCCACCTGGACCACCCCCAAGTACGACTAAATCATGTGTCATCTATATCCTCAAAAAATTACATAAGAGAAGAACTCTTGTCCGATCAGTTGCTCGTGTGACTCAAGCTTTTTCACCTACGGAACAAAAGATCACCAAGGCGTTAACTCAAAAGAAGCATGAAAACCATGTGAAGAAAAATAGTTCTGGACCGAATCTAACACTCCAACATAAGCCGCGTAGGGTCTTCGATCATTTCCTTTATGCGCTTTAAAAAAGTAACTGCTTCTCGGCCATCAACTATTCGATGATCGTATGACAATGCGACGTACATCATTGGCCGAACCACAACCTCTCCATTCACAGCAACTGGCCTCTCTTGAATTGCGTGTAAACCAAGAATGCCACTCTGCGGTGGGTTGATAATTGGCGTGCTTAACATCGATCCGTAAACCCCACCATTCGAAATAGTAAAGGTCCCGCCTTGAAGCTCCTCAAGTTTGACTTTGTTGTCAGCCGCACGATGAGCAAAATCTCCGATCGACTGTTCAATTTGTGCGAAATTCATCCGCTCAGCATTGCGAAGAATTGGAACAACGAGGCCCTTCCCCCCACCAACTGCAATCCCGATATCACAAAAATCTCGATACACAATGTGAGGGTCACGGAATTCCGCATTGACTTGTGGAACGGCGTGTAATGCTTCAACTGCCGCCCTAACAAAAAAAGACATGAAACCAAGCTTTACACCATGGCGATCAACAAAGTTGTCCTTGAACTTCTTTCGAAGTTCCATAACAGCGGTCATATCAACTTCATTAAACGTTGTTAGTAAGGCCGCTTGGTGCTGAGCCTCGACAAGCCGCTCTGCAATCCGTCGCCGCATCGGGCTCATCAAAACCGGTCGCTCACCTCGACTTGTCTCCGATGAAGAGATTGCGGTCGTCCCAGTCATTACGGGTTGTGGCTCACTGCTCACACCTGCAATCGCCGACGAAGGGGGGGCAGAGACTGCAGATGTGGCATCAGCTTTTGTAACACGCTGGCCGGGACCACTTCCAGAAACTGACTGGGGAGGAACGCCAGCCTCTCCTAACACTCTTGCTGCAGCTGGCATAACAGGCCCGGTCCCTGATGCTGGTTGCACCGATCCGATAACCGTGCTTCCGACTCGATGACGAACATCAACAGATTGTACTTGGGAGGAAGCCGAAGGTTCGGGTGTTGCTGCTGGAGTCGATTGACTCGATGCGACAGCTTCAAGATAGCCGATTACCTCGCCTACAACCGCTTGTTCTCCGGCCTGTTTCAGAATCGCTGAGACAACTCCGTTCGAGGGAGCTGGTAGTTCAACAGTTGCCTTATCACTCTCGATTTCTACGACAGATTCATCCGCAGATACTGAGTCGCCAACATTTTTTTTCCAGACGCCAATCATCACTTCAGTGATGGACTCACCAACTTCTGGAACCTTCAATTCAATCGCCATAGATTCCTACATACTATAAAGGGGACCGGGCTTTAGTGTTTTCCAAGCATTAATTTGCATGCTTTAAATTCGTGGTATCAGCATAATAGACAACGTTGTGCCACATCATGAACAGGCAACCTTTTCGTCCGGGCTCTAACCGGTCATAAAACCTAACTCAGAAATGCGGCCGTAAGCAACTCGCTCTGCTCAAGATCATGGCTTTTCTTCGAACCCGTTGCCGGGCTCGCCGCACTCTGCCGACAAACTCCAGAAAATGGCAGCCTATCAAATAACGTCTCGCCGAAATGAATTCTTAGAAAACGCCAGGCACCCATATTCTCAGGCTCTTCTTGAACCCAGAGAACGGGGGTTCCATCGGCATAATCTGCCAAAGCCTTCTGTAACGATTTTCGAGGAAGTGGATAGAGTTGCTCCACACGCACGATGGCAACGTCGGACCGCTCTAACTCGGACCTTCTTTTTTCGAGTTCGTAGAAAACTTTGCCACTGCACAGCAGAACTCTTCGCACATCCTCCGGACGCGCACCAGACTGATCTGGAATTACTCTTTGAAAGTTTCCCTCTGCAAGATCACTAAGAGCAGAGACGCATTTGGGGTGACGCAACAAACTTTTCGGCGTCATCACAACTAGCGGCTTTCTCCAGATACGAAGCACCTGTCGCCTGAGACAGTGGAACAATTGAGCCGGCGTGGTCGGCTGAACAACCTGAATATTATCTTTTGCAGCAAGAAGAAGAAACCTTTCAAGCCTGGCACTCGAATGTTCGGGGCCCATACCCTCAAAGCCGTGGGGTAACAGCATCACGATGCCCGAGAGCCGATTCCACTTATCCTCAGCACTGACAATAAATTGATCAATAACGACCTGAGCAACATTTACAAAGTCTCCGAACTGTGCCTCCCACATAACAAGTCCATCAGGACAGTCCAGGCTATATCCATACTCGAACCCAAGTACACCGGATTCTGAAAGCGGGCTGTTATAGATCTCAACTGGGGCCTGTTCTTCAGCGAGGTGAGCTAGAGGGCAGTAGGTGTCATCTGTGATGTGGTCATGTATCACTGCATGTCTATGGCTAAATGTGCCTCGCTCGCTATCCTGACCTGACAGCCTTATTCGTAGCCCTTGAACGGCAAGGCTTCCCATTGCCAATGCCTCCGCTGCAGACCAATCAATTGGTCGCGTTCCATCTGCCATGGCCAACCGAGCATCGAGCAGTTTTCGAATCTTTGTGTGAGGCTGGAATCGATCTGGCAAAACAACTAGCCGACGAAGAAGGGCTTGGAGTTTTTCGAGCGGTACACCTGTATCCACATCTGCCGCTTCTTTTTCCCGTCCACCGATATAGAAAGCCCACACGCCAGCAACATCGCTACGATGGACATAGTCATCTCGTTTTGCAGCAGATAGTTCAGCATCCAAGCGAGCCCGATGTTCCTCAGCAATCCGCATCGCCTCGTCCCGTGACACCTCACCAAGAGTAAGCAGTTTCTCTAGATAGCTTTCGTGAACACTTGGTTGCTGCTCAATAACTCTGTAGAGAGCAGGCTGTGTAAATGCAGGCTCGTCTGCCTCGTTATGACCCCGTCGCCGAAAACAATACATGTCAATAACGACGTCACGTTGAAATTCCCTACGGAAGTCCATGGCCAAACTTACAACCTGCGCTACCGCTTCAGGGTCTTCACCATTCACGTGGAATATTGGAATCTGAAGCATCTTTGCAACATCTGTAGCGTAGACGCAGGAACGTGATTCTTGCGGACCTGTCGTGAAACCAATCTGGTTATTCACGACCACATGAAGCGTTCCACCGACGCAGTATGGATCAAGTTCACTCAGGTTCAATGTTTCCTGAATAATTCCTTCTCCGGCAAAAGCAGCATCACCATGGATGAGAATCACCATTCCGTGCTGACGAGCACGATCGCTTGATCGATCCTGACGGGCACGCATTCGTCCAATTGCAACTGGATTCACGTATTCAAGATGACTTGGATTAAAGCACAGTGTGAGATGCACTTTCCGACCGTTTTCCGCAACATAGTCAGTGGAATGACCAAGATGATATTTCACATCACCACGACCAACGTGTAGCTCTGGGTCAAGATCAGCAAACTCTCGGAAAATCCTTTGCGGACTTTTCCTCATAATATTCGCCAACACATTGAGCCTGCCACGGTGAGCCATAGCCATCACAACATCTTGAATATCCTGCGACGCACCCCTCTCGATAGCCATTTCTACGAGCGGAATCAGGCTCTCCGAACCTTCTAGCGAAAAGCTTTTTGAACCCAAGAATCGCTTTTGGATGAACTCCTCAAAAACGGCAGCGGTAGTCATCTGCCGATAAATCCGTAACTGCTGTTTGCGATCAAGCTGGATACGATTTTCGCAGCCTTCCATACGCACCTGCAGCCACTGACGTACGAGCAGATCATCCATATGCATGAACTGCACGCCAATTGAGCGACAGTATGTATTGTGCAACCGTCGAATGATTTGTCGCAGTGACATCGACTGCGGACCCTCAATCGTATCCGTGGAGAAGACTCGATCCATGTCTTCTTCAGTGAGGTCATAAAAAGTAGGGTCCAACTCTGGCAACCCCGGCCGAGGTCGACCAAGCGGATCGATTTCCGCCGTTAAGTGGCCGCGAACACGATAAGCACGTACGAGTTGGTCTACCCTGTCTTGTAAAAATGCAAACCGGTCACTGCCTTGACTTTGGCGCACTTCATCAGGCAGTGGGGCTGGCTTTACTTCCCCTGCAGGAGCGTCAGGCAACTGAACCAGACCTTCAGCAATCGCAAGTGCATGACCTGTCGCAATACCCTCTGGCGTGATCATCGTATCGTCTTCAAGCAGCCCATTTCTATCTTTGGTCTGGACAATTGGCTGCTGCGATGAACCTTCCGGCTGAATACCCTTGCCCCCCTCAACTTTCGACACCTTCTGCCGTTGACTGTCGGTACTGGCTAGGTGCTTGCCAGGGGAATGACCATTGACGAGTGTGTCACTGGATACTTTTACGAGGGAATCAAAATACTGCCGCCAGTCCGCAGAGAGACTTTCAGGATCATGCTGATACTGGGCGAAGAGTTCCTCAAGAAACGCAAGATTCGCAGTTCCTGCTGAATCAATGCCTTCGGTGGTGGTCACTTTGGGGTTCCGATGTTCACATGGCTAACAGGAGCCGACCAGGGCTCTCTAGATAACCAATAACTTCTTTCAAAAATCGAGCTGCCATCGCTCCATCGATCACCCGATGATCGTAGGATAACGAAAGTGGCATCATGAGCCTTGGTTCGACGCGATCTTCGTATACGACAGGCAGTTTCCTTGATCTACCGACCAGAAGGATAGCAACTTCTGGATAATTGATAATGGGCGTGGAATACGTCCCACCAATCGCACCGAGGTTACTGATCGTAAACGTGCCACCTCGCAAATCTTCAACTCCGTACTGGGCATTTTTCGCTTTATCAGCAGTCTGAGCAATCTCTTGCGCGATATGCGGTATTGATTGATGATCACAACCCCGCAACACCGGAACCACCAGACCACGAGGCGTATCTACAGCTAACCCGATGTTGACGTAGTCTTTGTAAATTAGTTCGCCCTTCTCCATGTCAACAGACGAATTCACTCCCGGATGCTGACGCAGTGACAGGCTGACGGCTTTCACAACAAAAGCAAGCGCCGTCAACTTCACATTGGTTTTTGCATATTCTGCAGCACTGTCTTTCCTGAGCCGCTCAAGTTCCGTGACGTCAGCGTCGTCAAAGTTCGTGAGATGAGGAATAGTCGCCATGCTGCGAACCATATTCGTTGCAATTGTTTTCCTCATTCGTGACATTTGTTCACGATGAATTGGCCCCCAATCGTCCTGGTCTCCACCAGGGCGCACTGCCTGAGCGCTCGAGCCGGACTGCCCACCAGATCGACGCACCGACGCTACAACATCCTCACGGATGATCCGTCCCGATGGGCCACTTCCTGAAACTCGCGCAAGGTCGACACCCAGTTCGCGGGCTAACCTTCGAACTGCTGGACCCGCTGGATTGATAGTTTCGCTCGGTGAAGCGTTGTTCGTAGCTTCTCCATTTGTAGCCGCGACGCTGGCCGGCGTGCTTGCAACGGGCACAGGCTGCTCTACCACTGCAGGCTCACGAGGCTTCACTGCAGGTGCTGGCGTTACCGGCTCGACTGGTTTCTCGACGGGTGGTGCAGCAGCAGCAGGTAGTGATGCTGGCGACCCAAGGGAAAGCAATGCCTGCCCAACATTTACCGTTTCACCTTTTTTAACGAGCACTTCCTGTATCACGCCGCCCGGCGGGCAAGGGACTTCTATTACAGCTTTGTCTGTCTCAACTTCAAGCACCGACTGACCTGGCTCCACGACATCACCAGTCTTCACTAGGACTGAAACAACGTCTCCTGAAGTAATATTCTCACCAAGGTCGGGCAGGGTAAATTCTGTCGCCATTCTATCTCACGCAGTGAATCAAAAATTGTGTAAGCCGTACAACCAAATCGAGTCGATTTGATACCGAAATCAACAACGTAACCGTATTTATAATTCTAGCAGATGTTTTGGGTTCAAATGGATGAGAATAGCTGGAAAAATGATTCTTTGCTGAACTAGGCGGAGGCAGGATCAATTTTATCCGGATCGATCCCCAGACTCTTGATCGCCTTCGCAACGCGGTCAGCGCCAATTGCCCCCTGCTTTGCCAACTGGGACAGCGTTCCAACCACGATGCATTCGGCATCTACTTCGAAATGCCGACGCAACGGCTCACGCGTCTCGCTCCGCCCAAAACCGTCTGTCCCGAGCACAAAGAGTCCGCCTGGAATCCAAGGGTCAAGTTGCTCTGGAACAGCCCGAACATGGTCGCTCGCTGCTACAAAGACGCCCTCCGCATCGGCGAGAACATCTTCCAAAAAGCTTGTTTGCGGAGACTCCTCTGGGTGCAGCATGTTCCAGCGACGTGCCTCTTGTGCATCGCGACGCAACTCCTTCCAGCTTGTAACACTCCAAACAGTACTATTAACGCCCCACGATTCAGCTAACATGTCAGCCGCCCGCAAAACTTCCCGTAAAATCGCTCCCGATCCAAAAAGATTTACATGAGGCATTCGAGACACTGGCTTTTTCGCTGAAACATCTCGGAGTTTATACATTCCTTTGAGAATGCCTTCCTCACACCCTTCTGGCATCGACGGCATCTCGTAATTTTCATTGTATACCGTGACGTAGTAGATCCAGTCTTCACCCTTCGCAAACATGCGATCCATACCCTCAAGCATAATCACGGCGACCTCGTACACATAAGCAGGGTCATACGCCCGAACTGTTGGGTATGCCATTGCGAACAGATGACTATGGCCATCCTGGTGCTGAAGACCCTCACCGTTTAGCGTCGTGCGACCCGCTGTTCCACCGAACATGAAACCCCGCGCCCTCATGTCGCATGCGGCCCAGATCAGGTCACCAATTCGCTGAAAACCAAACATTGAATAGTAGATAAACATAGGAATCATCGGGACGCCATGGCTTGAATAGCTCGTTCCGGCGGCAACGAAACTCGACATGCTTCCCGCTTCAGTGATTCCCTCTTCAAGAATCTGACCGTCTTTAGCCTCCCTGTAGTACAGCAATTGATCCGAATCCACTGGCTCGTAAAGCTGCCCCGTATGCGCATAAATGCCGCACTGCTTAAACAAGGGATCCATGCCAAAGGTCCGTGATTCATCAGGCACAATCGGCACGATATATTTGCCGACCGTTTTGTCTTTGAGTAGCGAGGCCATAAGCGTCACCGCCCCTGTGGTCGTTGATACCTCTCGACCAGAACTCTTTTCAATGAATGGCCGATACTCCTCAAGATTCGGAGTTTTAAGACGTGGAGACTTTTCAGGACGAGTTGGAACATACCCTCCGAGGGCCTCACGGCGTTCTCTGAGATACTTCATTTCCGGCGAATCCTCTGCCGGCTTATAAAATGGTGCTTTTGCAACCTCTTCGTCTGAAATCGGTATGCCAAACCGTGAGCGGAAGGCTCGCAATTCTTCCTCGTTCAACTTTTTCTGTTGATGTGTGACATTTCGTCCCTCACCCACCTCGCCAAGCCCGTACCCCTTAATTGTTTTTGCAATCACAACCGTAGGTCGATTCGGCATATCCCGCTCATGAACAGCTTTGTGAAACGCTGCATAGACCTTCTCAGGGTCGTGTCCTCCACGGCGGAGTTTTTTCAGCTTTTCGTCAGAAAGATGAGAGACCATCTCAGCAAGTTCTGGCTCATCCCCAAAAAAGTGCTCTCGGATATAACTTCCGGGCATAACAACGTACTTCTGGTACTGACCGTCAACAACTTCATTCATGCGTTTGAGAAGGAGTCCCTGCTCATCTTTCGCCAGAAGTGCATCCCACTCCTCACCCCAGATTACTTTGATCACGTTCCAGCCGGCACCACGGAAAACGCCTTCCAATTCTTGAATAATCTTCCCATTCCCGCGAACAGGCCCATCCAGACGCTGAAGATTACAATTAATAACAAAAACAAGATTATCGAGGCCCTCACGGGAGGCAAGTGAAATCGCACCAAGCGTTTCCGGTTCATCGCATTCACCATCACCAATAAAACACCAGACCCGCTGGCGACTCGTATCTTTGATACCACGATCTTGAAGGTACTTATTGAACCGAGCCTGATAGATCGCCATGATCGGGCCGAGGCCCATCGAAACCGTAGGGAATTCCCAGAAGTTTGGCATCAACCATGGGTGAGGGTAGCTCGAGAGCCCTCCTCCCTCTGCGAGTTCACGACGGAAATTCTCGAGATGTTTTTCAGTAAGACGACCTTCAAGAAAAGCACGAGAATAGATACCCGGAGAGGCGTGGCCCTGGAAATACACCTGGTCACCAGAATAGTCATCGCCACGACCACGAATGAAGTGATTCAAGGCAACTTCGTAGAGCGTTGCTGCTGAGGCATACGTTGAAATATGACCTCCAATACTCTTGTCCTCACGATTCGCCCGAACCACCATTGCCATAGCGTTCCAACGAATAATACTTTTGATTCGTCGCTCTAATTCACGGTTGCCGGGAAATGCTGGCTGTCGATCAGTTGGAATGGTGTTGATATACGGAGTGGTCACAACAAAAGGAATCTGCACACCCAGGCGATACGCCTCTTGCTCAATGGCATGCAACAAATAGGTAGCACGATCGACCCCCCTGCTCTCCAGCACATAGCGTAGAGAATCAAGCCACTCCTGAGTTTCCGTTGGGTCAGCATCTACAACTGAAACACCATCGGAATGTTTTGGCTGGCCACCCGCCGAACCACTGGCTTGCCCAATTGACATCTGAGTATGGCCTCCACGAGGTAACGCTCCACCTCCTGATGCTATTCCGGCGTTAACCGCCCCGACACCATTAGATTCACCGCGGGACTGATCCAACTCGGAACTGGCCATTGATTTCTCCAACATGAATGATTTTTTTCCATTATCACGAAGGTTTCCGCCGGCGTAAAGGTCTACCCGGATCGGGATCAAGAGACCCAAACACCGCAGAATCCTTTTAGCGTGCTGTGGAAGCCGTACGCGGACGGAAAATTTCGGTCGCAAATCCGAAGTAATTTTCGGCAGAAAAGGCCACAGTTTCCCCTAACGTGGGGTGTGGATGAATGGTTTCTGAGAGGTCTCGAGCAGTGCAGCCCATCTCAATAGCAAGGGCGCCTTCAGCGATAAGTTCACCCGCACCAGAGCCTACAATACCGACTCCAAGCACCTGCTCTGTTTCGGGATCGACGAGTATTTTCGTCATACCCTCTATTCGCCCGAGTGCGTGTGCACGTCCACTCGCGGCCCACGGATACCGGCTGACCTCTACTTCACGCCCAGATAATTCCGCTTCCTGCTCAGTTAAACCGGCCCATGCAATCTCAGGGTCAGTAAAGACAACTGCAGGTATTGCCCGTGGATCAAACATCGCTGGTTCGCCGTGGAGTGACTCAACGGCCACCTTCCCCTGGTGGCTTGCTCGGTGCGCCAGCATTGGCTCCCCGCACACATCACCAATTGCAAAGATGTGAGCGTCGCCCGTGCGTTGCTGCTTGTCGACCTCAACAAAACCCTTTGGGTCAATAACAACATTGGTGTTTTCTAAACCTATACCGTCCGAATTCGGCCGTCGACCAACAGCCACAAGGACTCTGGAGAACGTCTCGGTAGTCTCGCCATCCGGCCCCTCGAAAGAAACCTCAACTCCGTTACCGACATCCTTTAGCCCAACAACCTTTGTATTCAAACGAATGGCTTCGAAGAGCCCCTTGACCCTTTTGTGGAGTGGTTTGACAAGGTCGCGATCCGCTCCAGGCAGGAGACCGTCCGTAAGTTCGACCACTGAGACTTGTGAGCCGAGTTCCGCGTACACGGTCCCCATTTCCAAACCAATATAGCCACCACCGATCACCAGTAATGAATCCGGTACATCCTCTAGCTGAAGAGCTGCAGTAGAATCCATGACGCGAGGGCTACCGATATCAAAAGCCGGAATTCGAGCAGGACGAGACCCACTTGCTAAAATACAGTGATCAAACGTGAATGTTTGACTGCCTGCATCTTTCTGTACGACCTCAATCGTGTTGGAAGCGGTAAAGATTGCCTGCCCCTGCACTACTTCTACATTTCGTCTTTTGGCGAGTTGTGCCAGACCTCCAGTCAAGGCACCAATCACTTTCTCCTTACGACTCCTGACAGCATCAATATCAATTTTTGGTGCTGGAAAGTGCACGCCCCAGTCCTGCATTTCACGAGCTTCGGCAACAACACGACCGACGTGCAGCAATGCCTTTGATGGAATACACCCTCGCAGCAAACAGGTACCGCCAAGCCGCGTGTCTTTTTCGACAAGCGTAACTTCCATACCAAGGTCCGCGGCCATAAAGGCTGCAGCGTAGCCACCAGGGCCTCCGCCCAGCACCACAAGCGGTGCATGCATGAATCACTCTCCTACAAAGCGTGTACTTTTATCTTTCTCAAACGGGTCTGCAGAAGCTGGAATCGCCTCGAACAGCTAACTTGTTGTAGTTTCGATATCTATTTCATACAAGAAACCACTCGAAACAACCGATGTTATGGCCACCTCCTCCCTACCTTTCGGGATCGCACGTTTGTTCGCAAATGTCCGATCTGCGGCCCAACTGGACAGAGAAAGCATCGCTGCATTTCGAATTGCAGCTGGCTGCGTCTTGGTTGCTGATGCACTACTTCGCAGCCGTGACTTCTGGCTCTTCTTTTCACGAGAAGGCATTTTCCCTCTCGACACTCTTCAAAAATATTTAGAGCCTGGCTGTTGGTCTCTGAATTTCCTGAATGAGGCTCTGTGGTGGCAAGGTGCGATGCTTGTAGCTGAAGCCGTGGCTGGCCTCTCATTGATGGCAGGCTACTTTTCATCTATCTCATGTTTTGTGGCATGGGTCATCTGGATCAGTATTCTCAGACGTACAGAACCAGCAGCAAATGCCGGTGACTACTGGATGGCTTGCCTTTTGTACTGGGGCATGTTTTTACCACTCGGTGACATGTTGTCCATTGATAGTCTTCTCAGAAAGAAAACAAAGTACGCGACCATGAGCCTCGCATCAGCAGCGTTCCTCGTCCAAGTGCTTGCTGTGTATTTGTATGCAGGCTTCAGCAAACTACAGGGCGATTGGCTCAATGGTTCTGCCGTTGGATATATACTATCTGTTCACGATCACGGAACGTGGGTGGGTGAATTCCTTAACACTTCCAAAACAACTACCAGCCTCCTGACAACATCAACTCTCTTGCTTGAAATAGGTGGGCCATTCCTTTTTCTTTTCTGTGGAAACCGTTCCGCGCGACGCTTTATCGCCCTCTCCTTCATCCTCTTCCATATTGGCATTTGGATAACTCTAAGCGTTGGTCTATTTTCCCCCATTGGTATTACTGCGTGGCTAGCACTAATGCCATGGCACACGAAGCATGCACAACCAGACATTGAAAGGCAAGAAAACAACAGAGATCACAGGCCATTCTTTCATTGCCCCGAAGGAGTACTAAATTGTGTTGTGATTGCATCTCTTTTCGTTGCTGGACTAGCTCTTTTCTACAATGTGTCAGGACTCGGTGAAAAACGCCCTCGCTGGATTACGACGGCCATTAACGCACTTACACTCGAACAGCCGTGGGGGGTTTTTGGGCGTGTTGGTTCGCAGGAGCAGTGGGTTACAGGAAAGGCTTCCTTAAAAGATGCCAGTGTTATTGACTTGCTACGACAAGGCAGCCCCTTCAGGGCAGTTCGCCCGCCAGGCGGGTTCTCGTCACTCCCAAACCATCGCTGGCATAAGATTTTTTGGGAATTACCAAAAACACGACAGGCACCGTTACGAGAGTCCGTTGCAGCAGGACTTGTTGCCGACTGGAACCGCCGCCATCCACGATCAAAAGCAGTCAAAAGACTTGAAATTTATTTCACCCAGGTGATTCACCAAAATAAAGGCACAGCACATGAATTCCCTCAACTCAACCAGGAGGGCATTGCTCAGGAATTTGCACCAAACACGACTTTAAGGCAATGGCTTTTAGCATCCTGGCCACCTCGAGGAGTCGGCTCAGGAAATCTTGACCGGTTCCTAGACGAAAACAAATCGACACCGTAGCAACTAGTAGAAAAATTGTGAGAATCGTATCCTGAAAAAAGTTACACTTAACTTCGGTATAGTTTAGTTACCCAATGCGAGAGTGGCGGAATTGGCAGACGCGCTGGATTTAGGTTCCAGTACCGCAAGGTGTGGGGGTTCGACTCCCCCCTCTCGTACTCACCTACAGGAATGAGTTGGACAACAAACATCATCCGGTCATCATACGGGAACGGCCGAGTGCTTCCTCAGCCTCTTCTATTTTACCCGCCCGCATACACGCAACACTCAGTGCCGTGTAACTGAACGGCTCATTTGGCTCGAGTTCACATACTCGCCTTGCGTGCTCAACAGCTTTTTCATGTCGCTCTAATCGAGTACACCAGGCCGCCAAAGCCGAATATGCCAGAGCAAAGTCTGGGGTTTCGGCAACAACTGCCTCGAGAGCAGCCACTGCCTCTTCCAGTTTCCCGTCATTTTTCAACTTTTCCGCCGCCTCATACGCATCGTCTTGATTCATTGTTGACCCTTTCCAAGAGCATTCGTCTTCTTTGTTCGGTATATCTTCACCGCTCACTTTTCCGAATGATGAATTTTAGCGTTATTTCATCCATTGTCGCCTGACAGTTGTTTATTTAGTGGCTCTCTGGAAAACACGAAGGATAGGCGATCTCGGGCGTTCCCTCAGTTTTTATTCTGCCAAAATGGGATTGAATTCAAACGGCCTACAGACCGATAAACCGCTGAGACGACAATCTTGCTGGACAACCCCGCACAACAGGCAATTCGTGAGCATTCATCCACTGGCACTTGTGAGTCCCGAAGCTGAACTGGGAGCCGGCGTTGCAGTGGCTGCGTTTGCAACCATTGAAGCCGGTGTATCTCTTGGGGACTACTGCACTATTGGAAGTGGTGCCGTCATCAAAACTGGGGTAACAATTGGCTCCAACAATGAGATCGGTGAACACGCAGTTATTGGCGGGCAACCACAGCATACTGCCCGCCCAGAAACAGTCGGAAAAATTGTCATCGGTGAGCACAACGTTTTTCGGGAAGGTGTCACGATTCATCGAGCATTGAAACCTGACGGGAAAACAAAAGTTGGTGATCACAATTACCTTATGACAGGTGCCCATCTGGGCCATGACACGCACCTTGGTAATAATTGTATTTTTGCCAACAATTCACTCGCAGGTGGACACGTTGTCATTGAAGATCGATCATTTGTCTCTGGTGCCGTTGCAATACATCAATTCTGTCGCGTTGGTCAATTCTCAATGATTGGTGGGCACGCCAGAGTCGTTCAAGATGTGCCACCATTCATGCTGATCGACGGCCAATCGGGAAGCATTGTTGGTCTGAATACGATTGGACTGCGGCGAGCTGGCTTTCCAGCAGACGAACTCACTGCGCTCAAGGCGGCGTACCGTGTCATTTACCGTAGAGGCCTTCCCTGGACAGAAGTCTTGGAGACACTCAAAACAGATTTTACTACAGGCCTGGCAGCACATCTTCATACTTTCCTTGCTCAGGGAAGGCGCGGTTTTGTGCAGGAACGACGTTCACCACCGTCTTCTGCAGCGACGGTACGGCTACGAATTGCCGACGAAGAGAAACGCAACATCAGGGCAAAAGCCGGTTAAAAGTGGCACTTAAGCGGTCTCTTAGGCAGCCATCAGTTGCTGGTGCCCTATCTAAAAAAGCCTCGATCACGGCCCTGTGATGCGTTGTAGACTTTAGATAGATCTTTATGGAGTTTGTTTACTTATTTCTCCCGGAAGCATCTCAGCTCAGGAAGAATCTCCATGCAACTACTCACCTTTACTACAGGCGGACAACAATACGGCATAGACACCCGCAATATTGTTGAAGTGTTGCCGTTTATTTCTGCCCAAGAGCTCCCACAACAGGCCAAAGAAATACGTGGTCTTATCCGCTATCGCGGAAGATTGTTGCCAGTGATTGATCTATGCCAACTTATCTTAGGTCGTCCATGCCAGTTGCGGCTTGGAACTCGGACTATTGTCGTCAAAACGATTCCCGACAAGAACGAGGACACCTCATTATTGTTTGCTATCACAGCCGAAGACGTGGTCGGCATTTCCACAACGACATTTGATAGTACGACCTGTGATCCTTCAGGATCTTTTGTCGGACCAATTATTGACGCTGAGAGTAACGCAGCCGACCCGATTTCTATCCAAATAATTGTAGTTGAATTACTAGGGGAAAATAAAAATCTACAAACACTAATGAGCTACACGCGACCAGGGTTAAGTCAGCACAAAGCAGGTGAACCGGATCCCACAAGGTGAGCCGATGACAACCAACTACCGCCGGACATCTACTCAGCACACTACAAAACAGCCTCTTGCTATAGACGCAAACACGGCCTCGCGTCTTGCAGAAATGGCAAGCAACACCATTGGCTTTGACCTAGAACGCATTGGGTTGAATTCCATAATCCGAGCAGCTCATAAAGTCCAGGCGTATTCAAAGGCGTCAACAATAGAAACCCTTGAAGATCAACTCTCCCGAGATTCGGTGTGTCGCCAACTGTTCATTGAATCCATCGTTGTCCCAGAAAGCTGGCTGTTTCGCGAACCAAAGGTTTTCCAGCATATAAACATCCTGCTTTGCCAACGCCTCAAACACCAGTCCGGGGTAAAGATCCTCTCGGCTCCCTGTGCGAATGGCGAAGAAGCCTGTTCGATTGCCTTATCGCTGCTTGAGTCGGGCCGCTCACAAACTCAATTCCGTATCATTGCCACCGATATCAGTCGTCACGCAATCAAACAAGCACAAAGCGGTATCTTTTCCGAGAACGCTTTTCGCACCATTGATGAAACACGAAAGAACAAGTGGTTCACCTTAACAGCAAGAGGGTGGCAGGTAGCTCCCAAGATACAAGAAACCGTTGAATTTTTGGACCGAAATCTTCTCCATTCTCATACGGAGAATGAATTGATACAGAAAGCACAAGGACGGTTTGATCTTATTTGCTGCCGGAACTTACTCGTCTACTTTACAAAGCCTAAGCGGAACAAACTTATTCGGACACTTGCACGTTTACTGAAGCCTAATGGGGAGCTCGTTGTTGGGGCAGCGGAGGCGGTTATTCTTCCTACCGGTGATTGGGAGCCAACTGGCCCACTCACTTTTCGTATGCGGAAAAAAACCGGCGAGGCACCACCAGTGCAACAGAAAGCAAGGCAGGAAAGCAGCCGTAAAACACCCACTCGCGATTCAGAAGAAATCATCCAATTTAAACATGCCAATCCAACAGTTCCCTCAGACAGAGTCACTGTAATTCCCGCTTCTTCTTCAGAGATCATCCGCGACGTCGAAGCTCTGGCGAATGCTGGTGCGATAGAAGATGCTATTCAACTCTGTCAAAAATCACTCCAAAGCGACAGTGCCCAGACTGATTTACTGTACATGCTGGCAATTCTCCACCAAACGGGAGGGGACTTCGAGACGTCTGAAAAACTACTGGAAAAAGCGGTTTACCTTGAACCGCGACACGAAGGGGCTCTCCTTTCTCTTGCGCTAATTGCCAAGCGGCGAGGTGACACGACGGCGGAGCGAAGGTATCGTCGGAGTGCTTCTTTCGGAGGTTTACATTCATGAAAAAGACAAACGAGCCCGTACAAAATACAACGCTTCAGGTGACAAAAGATGGGAGCACCTCTGAAAACAGACCACTTGATTGCTGGAGAGTGATTGGTGTCGGTGGAGATCGAAGCTGCCCCGAACTCGAAACGTATATCCATTGCCGTAACTGCCCTGTAATGGCTGATGCCGCCGAAGCATTCTTCAACCGTGCACCGCCGGACGGATACCTTGATGAATGGCGGCAAGTTTTAGAGACGACCCCAGAAAACACAGAATCAAGCGGCCTGAGTGTCCTTATTTTTCGGCTGGCTGATGAATGGTTTTCACTTGCTGCTGAGTCACTGACTGAAGTCACTCCACTACGTAAGATCCACACCATTCCCCATCGAAGCAATTCGGTATTCGCTGGCATGGTGAACGTACGTGGACAGTTGCTTCTTTGCTGCTCTCTGCACGGACTCCTTGGACTTCGACAGTTAGACCCTCATGTATTGAAGGTAAAAAAAACTTCCGGTCAGAATAATGATGACAATCGAAGTATCCAGCTATCTGATGATGCTGCAATTCTTGCTCCTGAGAGACTCTTGGTCACCTCGCTCACTACCGGCCGCGTCACACGCAGATGGACCTTTCCTGTTAATGAAGTTGCTGGTGTGCACCGTATTAGTAAAGAAGAACTACGAGAGGTTCCGTCGACGGTTGGCAAGCCTGGCCAAAGATTTTCAAGTGCCTTGTTCTCGTGGAATTCGCGTACCGTGAGCCTCCTTGATACAAACCAGATTTTCGAGGGAATCCACGAACAAATTCCATCCTAAGGCAGGGACTTTTCCAAAGAAGGTGTTCACGTGAACGACGACTTAAGCGGTTTTTCTATGCTTGAACTATTTCGGCTTGAAGCTGAAAGCCAGGCGGAAATCCTATCTTCAGGAGTTCTTGCCATTGAAGAACAACGCCAGTCTGCTGAAATAATTGAGTCACTTATGCGGGCAGCTCATTCCCTGAAGGGAGCTGCTCGAATTGTAGGTCTCGATGCGGCTGTACAAGTTGCCCACGCTCTTGAAGATGTATTTCTAGCAGCTGGTGACAACAAAATAAGTGTTCAGCCTACTCACGCAGACATCCTACTCGCGGGAGTCGACTTTCTTTCCTCTATCGCTGCCGCTGACAATGGTAACGACGCAACCTGGCAAGACCAAGCCAACGCATGCGTCAGGAATCTGCAAGCACTTGCCTCCAATGCCCCCCAACAAGCGAGTGATCCAACACCAGAGACTGTCGAACCACCGACTCCCAAAGGCACACATAAAGAGCAGTCATCAACACCGGAGAGCTCCAGTAAGATGGAACCAACCCATCTGGCAACGGAGACGGCTGACAAGGAGGAGCCTCAGCACGGTTCCCCTCAAGAACTAGCTGAAACAGAATCAAAATCTACTGCTGAGGTTGAACCCACTGGGACGACCTCTGCCGATGTGTCGCCCCCACAAAAAAAACAAAGCCCACATAATTCTGGCAAGCCACAAGTAGATCCTGCTGATCCCTCCAAAGATGAAGAGGACCGAGTTGTTCGAGTCTCTGCAGCAAGTCTCACAAGACTTGTAGGACTCGCGGGAGAATCTCTCGTTGAGGCACGCCAGCTAAGGCCATTTGCAGACTCGCTACTTGCACTCCGTGAATTTCAAACAGATTTATGTGATCAGATTACAGCATGTGAAGAGAAAATTCGTAGTGTTGAATTACCTCCCTCACAAATGACGCTCATCGAGAGTTTGCGACAGCGATCAGTTCAGAGCCTCGACAAACTTACAAAAATCATAGAGGCTTTCGAAGGGTTTGCTCGACGCAATGAAGATCTTTCTGAGCGACTACACCGAGAAGTCATATTCAGCCGAATGAGACCTCTTGCCGACGGCATTCATGGCTTTCCGAGACTTGTGCGAGATGTATCACGTCAACTTAACAAGCAGGTTCGGCTTGTGGTGAACGGTGAACAAACCGGTGTTGACCGGGACATCCTCGACAAACTTGAGGCTCCACTTTCCCATCTTGTTCGTAATGCCCTCGACCACGGCATGGAATTGCCGGACGATCGCCTTCGTGAGGGAAAGCCTGCCGGCGGAACGATCACAATTGACGCGGGGCACCGAGCAGGAAGCCTTACCATCAGCATCACGGACGACGGGCGCGGGATTAGCCTTGAATCTCTAAAAACAAAAATTATTGAACGCGAACTCGTTACCCCTCAGGTAGCCGAGCGACTTTCAGAAGCTGAAGTTCTAGAATTTTTATTCTTACCTGGATTCTCAACCCGAAATAAAGTTACCGAAATTTCCGGAAGAGGCGTGGGACTTGATGTTGTTCAGACCATGGTAAAGGCTGTTGGCGGATCTGTCCGAATAACCACTCAACCTGGCACACAAACGTGCTTTACTTTGCAACTACCGATCACGATGTCGGTTATTCGAGCCCTGCTTGTTGATATAGGAGGCGAACCTTATGCCTTTCCATTACCCCGAATTGATCACATTCTTACATGCAGACGAGAAGAAATTGAGTCGGTCGAATCTCGTAACTATATCGACCACGACGGTGTTGCAATCGGCCTTGTACACGCCAGCAATGTTTTTGACATCGAAATGCCCAACAGCGACGAAGACACCCTGTCGATTGTTGTTGTGAGTGATAGAGGCCAGCGTTTCGGTTTGGTAATAAATGAGTTTTTAGGTGAGCGTGATCTCGAAGTTCGTCCACTTGATTCACGACTCGGGAAGGTGCCAAACATAAGCAGCGCCTCGCTCCTGGAAAACGGAGATCCCGTTCTGATTGTTGACATTGAAGACCTTGTTCGGTCGATCGATAGTTTACTTACTGGCCGGGGCATTTCTCCAATTGATGCAGCCCGAGAAGAATTGGAAGCCAGTCAAGCAAAGCGGATATTGGTTGTTGATGACTCAATCACTGTACGAGAACTCGAGCGGCAACTACTTCAGTCACGAGGATACGAGGTGGATGTTGCAGTAGATGGAATGGACGGATGGAATGCTTTTCGTAGTACACCATACGATCTTGTTGTGAGTGATGTCGACATGCCTCGCATGGACGGGATTGGTTTAGTCACCCTTATTAAAACTGATGCACAACGTAGCCATGTCCCTGTCGTTATTGTGTCCTACAAAGACCGTGAAGAGGATCGACTGCGAGGTCTTGATGCCGGGGCAAATCGCTACCTTACGAAAAGTAGTTTTCAAGACGACACGTTCCTTGAAACAATCGTTGACCTTATTGGTGAGCCCACCGACTGAAATTCACTCGTGACTCAATTGCTGCCATTAAATCAAGGACCGTCCGCTCTGCAGGGTCACCGTTCAATCCAATAACCTGAACGCCCACTGGCAGCCCAATACTGTCAATGTCCGTTTGAATTGCAGTTCGAAGAACACGATCAAAGCTGAATGCACGTCCAGATTGCTCGTCCCCACGAACTCGAGTGACAGGAACAACACCTGCCGTCAAGTCTACAAGATTAGCAAGTAGACACGGTGATGCTGCTGCAACAAGACGCGCTGCGGTCCCGTGCTGCAAAGCGGGCAATGACGATACTGGACAAATGATAGCATCAAATTCCTCGGCTGTATTCTGCATATGTTTGACAATCTGCTCACGGCGCGCAAGCAATTCCTTGAATCCTTTTGGGCTACGTGGTCCAGTTGCCTTCAAAGCAGCTGCATCAATTCGATTTCCAATGATCCTCATGAAGGCTGAAAGAAACGGACGGATCCATCGTGGCAAGCTTCCTATCCGCAAAAGTTTTGCAATACCAGGAATAGGTTTATCGTCATTAAAGAGGTTTTGAATATCACGCCCACCATCGGCGGAGAGAAGTCCGAACATCACCCAGGCGGCCTCTTGCGCAACCTCATCCTGAACCCATTCAACATGGTGCCCGGCTTGAACCAGAGCCTGAGAAGCTTCACGAACTGCCCTTTTTATTGCTGGAGAGGGTTCGATAATTCCAGCATCTTCCCAGACTGCAATTTTCTTCGCACGAAATGGTTCTTCTCGATTAGTCACCAGTTCAAGAGAATCTGCAACAAGTTTGAGATCAGCAACATTTGAGGCTAAGAATCCGGTGCGAGAAGATATGACGCCAAAGTTTGGCATCGAATTGAAGGCTCCTCCTTTACCCAATATACCTGATGAAGGCAGAAGAGAGGGGACACCGCACGCGTGCGCAGGCTGACGAACGCTACCAGCCAAATCGTTACCCACGCCTAACGAAACTACGCCAGCGGCAACAAGCGCAGCATCGCCACCGCTCGATCCACCTGGACCTCGTGTCTTCGTTTCCGGATGATTGGTTTGCCCCCAAACTGGATTAGTTGTTTCATGCAAATACATGGCTTGCGGAATATTCGACTTCCCCACAACCACAACGCCACATGCTTTGAGTTTTTGCACAATGGACGCATCTTCAGTATCAACAAAACCGCACCTAGAAGGGATGCCAAGCGTTGTCTGAAGTCCCTGAACTGAGAAGCATTCTTTAATACTAACCGGAACACCTGAGAGAGAACTTTCTCGATCAACGTTAATACATACTTCTTGTGCATCCTCGTATTGAGGTTGCGCAAGCGCATTAAGCCACCCATGCGTCTTTCTGAATTGCTGGTACGAGTCCGAAAGCACCTGCTGTGGACTGATCGTTTGATCGTGGACAGCGCGTACTATTTCACCAATTGAACCTCGGGGCATTGAGAACCCTTCCTAAACTTAATTCTCGTTAGACCACGGACTCCACCGGATCCGCTGACAGTCCGTGTATAGGTCCATAACGTCGGTAAAGACTTTCCACCAAATATTTCTCAGACACCGACTCTCCCGAAACCTTCTCTACAAGTGCTTCAGACTTATGGGTTCTACCAAAAGCATGAATATGTTGGTGAAGCCAGTGAAGAAGTGGAGCAAAGTCACCTACACGAATTTGTTCAGCAAGGCCAACACCCGCCTGATGAGCAGCATTCATTATCTGGGCAGAAAAGATATTGCCTAGCGTATAGGTTGGGAAATAGCCGATTAAGCCGGCCGGCCAATGAATATCTTGTAACACACCCTCCCGGGCGGTCGGCGGCCGCTTGCCAAAGTCGGCTTCAAAGCGGTCGTTCCAAGCATCTGGAAGATCAACAACCGCAAGATTTCCATGTATGATCTCTCGTTCAAGATCAAACCGCATCATTACATGCAAGTTATACGTTACCTCATCCGCCTCAACACGAATAAAATTTGGCTCAACACTCCTCACTGCTTCTGCCAATTTAACTGATGTAACTTCATCGAATGATTTTGGGAAAGCTTTTTGAGCAAGTGGATAGCACCATTCCCAGAATTCAGGTGAACGACCGACAAGATTTTCCCAGAGCCGTGATTGTGATTCGTGAATACCAAGAGAAGTTGCCTCGCCGGGCGGCAAACCAAACCAATCAACTGGCAACCCCTGTTCATAGAGACCATGCCCAGCTTCATGAAGAACACTGTAAAGAGCTGTGGGTAGAAACGCTTCATCCCAACGAGTCGTGAGCCGACAATCGTTAGGACCAAGCGTTGAGCAGAAGGGGTGGGCTGTTGTATCAAGACGTCCTCTCTCAAATTGAAAACCAATTTTTTCAATAATCTGGCGGACAAATGTCTGTTGTGAGAGAAGTGGAAATGCACCCCGAAGGACCGCGTCTTGCGGACCGTTCCTTGACTCAAAGCAGCCGTGAACAAGAGGAGCCAAAGCTTTCCGCAACCTAGAAAACGTCGCATCAACAGACCTCCATCGAGCACCTGGTTCGTAGTCATCCATCAGGGCGTCGTAGGGGTCCAACTCTGGACTCTGGCACGTCGCCAGTTCTCGTTTCAGTAAAAACATTTTTTCCAGATGGCTGACCATCTTTTTCCATTCTGATGCTTCAACCGCACGCACCCATTCCTGTTGGGCTTCAATCGATGTCCGAGCAATCTCTTCAACAAGCCTTCCTGGCACACGAGACTGTTTCTGGAAATCTTCATGAAGCAGACGAATGGTTGCCTGAACAGCTTCAGGACCATTGGTCGCAAGCGAGCTGTCCGCAAGTTTTTCTAGCCTCTCTCCTTGCTCTTTCTTTGTTCGCTGGGCATGAGTAAGAGCTGCTAATGTCGCTGCTTGGTCCGCTCGGAAACCACCTGCCGCAGCTGGTAGCATCGTCTGTTCGTCCCACTGCAGCAAACCATCGACAGTTGCCAAAAGAGATACTGACTTTGCATGCTCACACGAAGCGAGAAAATCCTCGTAACCTGATTGCTCATTGACTACATCTGAATAATTCACTCTTTCTCCACCTCACAAAGGTCAAAATGTTCTATTTACCGTGTTCATTTTTGACAATGACAAGACGGCACTACTTAAATCTGATTATCATGATGATTGACTACAGTACACAATTTTGAAATCCCCACACACAAGGACAGTCATTCACGATGCTTGATGCACTCATTATTGCAGCCCACCCAGATGACGCTGAACTTGGGATGGGAGGAGCCATTCTGAGAATGCTTGAAGATGGCTTGCGTGTTGGCATTCTGGATCTCACCAATGGCGAGCCCACTCCGCTCGGAACACCCGAAATCCGGATGAGTGAAACACAAGCAGCGACTGACGTATTGGGTATCACATGGAGAGAAAACCTCGGTCTTCATAATCGGAAACTTCAGCCTGACTTAGCTGCACGAGCAGCTCTTGCCGGTGTCATGAGACAAACCCGGCCTCGCTGGCTTTTTACTCATTATTGGGTCGATGCCCACCCTGACCATGTTGCTGCGTGTGAACTTACTGAAGCTGCACGATTCTGGGCAAAACTTTCAAAATGCGACCTACCATCCAAGCCCCATCATCCGGAGCGTATCTTCCACTTTTGGAGTGTCCACCAAAAGACTCCTCCTCAACCGTCTTTCGTGATTGATACAACGAAGACCCACCAAAAGAAACAAAAAGCTATTCTCTGCTACAAAAGCCAATTCCCCACCCCTGAGTCGGGGCTATCTGTTCCCGAGCGAGTAGCAGCCGGAGATGCCTGGTGGGGAACGATGATCGGCACGGCCGCCGGTGAACCCTTCGCCTGCCGTGAACCAATTGCTTTGTCCGGATTTGGTGACTTACGGTGACTTTCACGAAGAGACCGTTCTTCTTAAAAAGGACGTTTCGTACACCCGTGAAGTCTAGGCGCTTCAGGCAGGCTTATTGTGTCAAATTGAGTGACCGATTGAGTACAGCCTGCTTGGGTAAGGGAGACTTCGCAGGCTAGCACTCAGAACTCTGGTGAGCAGCGTGCATGAGAGCCGAAGAACAAGTAGGCAGGTATCAAGACCTGCCGCTTGCATTGAACGTCAGTACGCTCTCGCTTTCGCCGGAAGGAAAGGCACTCATGGCCTCTCGAGATATAAACGTCGTTGCACTCGTAAAGGGCAGTGAGCGATACGTGTTTCTCTACGATGACGACAGCAGAACAGAAACACTGAGAACACTTAACCGCTACGCGTCAGATCCAAAACTTAGCTTTTCTTGGTACGACGCGTCCGTTCTTGGTCAGAAAGTACGTCAAAACAAGTCTCATTCACGAAGAGAAGGCATCGCTCCACGAGTTGACCGTCGAACCTCGTAGCTTCAGGATGCAACGACCGCCTCCGGATAATGGATCCAAAACTCTCTCATTATAGTATTAAAAGGCTATGGTCGATCACGCGGCAAACCCTGCTTTTAGAGAGGCTTTGAATCGCTACCTTCGTTTCTTGGCCGCTGAAAGAGGTGGTGCAACCCACACGGTAAAAAGTTACCGCGAGGACTTGCTCCAACTTATTGATTATCTTCAAGAAGCTGGCTGCAACCGACCTGCAGACGTCACAACAGTTGTGCTTCGCCGTTACGCGGCAGCCCTTCACGCAACGGGCTACGCACCAACTACAATAGCTCGCAAGCTAGCGAGTATCCGCAGTTTCTATCGATTCGGCCACAGAGAAGGGTGGGTTTCATCAAACCCAGCGCAGCCTCTCCGAAGTCCAAAGCGAGGCCGTTCGCTCCCGAAATTCTTAACAGGAGATGAGATAGCACGTTTGCTGGTGGCTCCGGCTGCTACCACTGATGCAGGACTTCGTGATCGGGCCATCCTCGAGCTTCTCTATTCTTCCGGTGTTCGTGTAGCAGAATTAGCTGCAGTGAATGACACCGACCTCGATCTCGAATCTGGCACTGTGAAAGTGCGCGGCAAAGGACGTCGAGAGCGGCTGGGAATAGTTGGTTCACACGCACGCCAAGCAATCAAACGGTGGCAATCCGTTCGAAGAAGATTTGGAAAGCGACAATCCGCCAGTAGCACATCCCCTCTCTTTCTTAACAAATTTGGCGGCCGGCTTTCGGTGAGAAGTATTGGCCGTTTATTAGAAAAACATCTTGCAACGGCTGAACTAACCGGCCGAGCAAGCCCTCATACACTTCGTCACAGCTTTGCCACGCACTTACTTGATGCCGGCGCAGATATCAGAAGCGTGCAAGAACTTCTCGGACACAAAAGTCTTGTTACGACGCAGATTTATACTCACGTTACGACAAGCCGCTTACTTGAAGCGTTTGAAAATGCACACCCACGTGCACACTAGCTGATCATTTCATTAAGCAAGCCCACGCCTCACTGCCCAAACAGCCGCCTGAGTCCGATCACTTACGGCGAGCTTTCTGAGAATATTTTGAACATGCTCTTTCACTGTTTCCACGCTTATTGTCAGAGATTGGGCAATTTCCTTATTGGAGAGTCCCAGTGCAACGTGCCGCAAAACCTGCATCTCTCTCTGAGTAAGCGGGACATCAGGATCAGGCGTCACAACACGATTGGCCATGGTCGTCGCCACTCTACGCAACTCTCCAGCTCGCACTGGGAGTTGACCTGAAGCAGCTCCCGTAATTGATTCCAGCAGTTCTTCCCGACTGCAGCCTTTGAGAATGTAGTCATGGGCTCCCGATGCAACAGCTCGAGCGATGTACGTTGGGTTGTCAAACGACGTAAGCATAATGCAACGCACACTCGGAACGTCTCCAGTAATTTTTTCGAGCGCAGCGAGACCGTCATTCCCGGGAGCCATTCTAATGTCGAGCAAAACAACATCAGGCTTATGCTTCCGCGCGAGACTGACCGCTTCTTCGCCCGAAGAGGCCTCCGCAACTATCTCCACGTCTGTACCATCAAGAAGGTTTACGAGCCCGCACCTCACGACTTCGTGATCATCTGCGACTACAACTCTGACACTACCAGCAGCCATCAATCTCCCTCGTTCTTACTAAAAGAACTTTTCACAAATTCAAAAAATCTGTGCGTTCTGTTGAAAACCGTTTCGCGAGACTTCGGTACAGTTTCAACTCTCCGTATACATTGGCTATTCATAACTGTTGTTCTGCAAATCTATACATTTATTCGGAGCCTAAAAAGCCTTCGAATGGCTTAAATAAGTCAGAATGCGACTTGGTTTATTCAAATGATTACATCATCTGAACTCAAAAAGTGGACATACTTTAAATCATCTATTTTGCCGGGGGGGGAACTTTACGACTTGCCTAAAGCATGATGATTCAACATTCAATATCTGCTCCTCGGATACAATCGTACGGAACGTGGCGGTGGGTTCACTCCTAAAAACCAAAAAAGTTTTCAGTGCAAGGTGCCACTTAGGTGTGAATGTTTAGCTTAGCACGTAATAGGAGCTCAGCACCTTACCCAAAAAGCAGGGGGTCGCATGGGGGGGGTAACTGATGAATAACGTTCGTCTGGTGAGCACTTGTATCAAAACTGCAAGTACTTTCAAAAAAACCGCAGAAATATGTTCTACCAAGCCTAGCCGCTTCATAACAAGTTTCATTGGCTTCATTTGCTTCTCACTATCTCAGTGAGGTGGCTCCCCACCATCTCTCATCAGATCAAGAAGCTCTTGCGCGCCCTGGCTTAAAAGCTTCTCAGCGACCTCTCGGCCCAGTAAAAAGGCACTTTCTGAGTTACACACCTGCGACGAGCAAGACGCTGTTAGCATTTCCACCTTTCCTCCGGCATCGGACAATACACACCCTCCCAAGCTTAGTTCGCCGTCTGCTTCAAATCTTCCCCAACTCCCAATTGGCGCGAGACATCCCCCAGCAAGAGTCGCCAGAAGTACACGCTCAGCAACGGTTGCCAGGTATGTTGCAGAATCATGTATCGGTTCAAGGATTTCTCGAACACGTTGATTCGCTTCCTTGATCTGAATGACCAAGGCTCCCTGAGCCACCGCAGGCCAGAACTCTGGTGGCTGCAGTGATTCAGTTATGCAGTCCGCGCGGCCAAGTCGTTCGAGGCCTGCCGCTGCGAGAACGACCGCATCAAGCTCCCTCTCGTCAACTCGCTTCAGACGTGAATCAACGTTGCCCCTGATAGCAACAATCTGCAGGTCCGGGCGGACAGCCCGAAGCTGAATTCGTCGCCGAATACTTGCTGTGCCAACACGGGCATCCGCTGGCAAATCACGAAGCCCGACCCCGTCCCGACTGACCAAAACATCAAATGGTGTCGCCCTTGGCGGAGTACAGGCAAATTCAAGACCCGGCGTCATTGCCGTTGGCAGGTCTTTCAGACTATGAACAGCTAAATCAATTCGTTCTTCGAGGAGTGCTTTTTCAAGTTCACGAACAAAGACACCGTCATTTCCAATCTGTGCAATTGGGACAGTCTGCTGCTGATCCCCACGAGTCGAGATGATAACTTCTTGTACTTCAAAGCCAAAACTCCGCAGTTGATCTATGACATGACCTGTCTGAGTTCGGGCGAGCTGGCTTCCACGAGTTCCAACCCGTACCATCTCACCAGCAAGTTTTCCCACGTTTTTTCGTTTCCTCTGATATATGGTTTGTCTCAAAAAGAATTGCTTCGCTTACTCTAACGATCGCCTTCATGACTTATAGTCTCATCTGTTCTTGCAAGAACAGCAGCGTAAACAACTGTGGCATTAATCTCCAGCAGACAGCGTGTTATAGCCGACAGCGTAGCTCCAGTGGTTGCGACATCATCTACAACGAGCACTCGTTTACCTGCGAGTTGACGACCCACACCAGAAAATTTAGCGGAGGCATTTGCAGGTCGCATTTTGGCTGATACTGACTTCTGAGGCCTCGCCAATATTTTTTGTTTTATATCACAGCGATACGGAACTCCGAGACGTGACGCAATTTTCCTTGCCATAGTATTTGCAGAATTTGTTCCTCTCTCCCAACGCTTCCGCCAATGCATGGGAACTGGAACAACAGCATCTAATTTCAAATCACGTATGGACGGGTGCTGTTCAATAAGAAGATCCGAAAGAGCTTCCACAAGACCTTCGCCTGCGGGCCTCTTACCCGCCAAGACACTTTCACGTAGGCGGTTTTGATAACTACCAAGTACAAAGATCTGCTGCCACAAAATTTTTCCCTCACCCAGTTGCTGAGCAATCTTTCGACACAAAGAGCATGGAATGTCGCTGGGCCTAGGAAGACCACAACAGCCACAGCGTGGACTCAAGTCAGTTACTTCGAACCGACATGTTTCACACAAAGGAATATCATTTCCAGCCTGTCGATTTTCTTTCGCCTGGTCTTTGAAAATATCTTGACCACACGCCACACAACTTGCCGGGAAAAAAATGGTGCTCAATTCGATCAGCTGCTGCCTTGCCCAGCCTTTGCAACTGACCCAACTAATCGGCAGTTGTCTGTAATCTATCACCATTTCATTTGTTCCCGATTTAGAACAGACAAAAGAATTGACGCTGACAGACAGCCTACCTATCTTTCCGGAATTCGGCATCTATTCCCTTGGCAGCTTCATTTCATGCTGATTGATCGCTACCTCATTCGCGCACAGCTACAATCGTTTTGTATTGTCTTTATAAGCCTTGCTGGACTGACGTTCGTCATCGATGCATTCACGAACCTCGAAGAGTTTATGCTTCATGCTGAAAAAACAGGTGGGCTTTTACGGGTTCTTGGCATGTACTACGGCTATCGACTCATCTCATTTTTTGATGCCACAAGCCCCATTATCTCGCTAGCCAGCGGAATGTTTGCTTTATCGTGGCTTGAACGACACAACGAACTCACTGCGCTACTAGCAGCCGGAATTACTCGGTGGAGAATCGCAAAACCCGCAATTCTTTTTACGATCTTTGTGAGCCTTCTTGCCATTGGTAACCGAGAGTTTGTACTCCCTTCGATACGGTTCGTAATCGCACGTAACGCACAAGATCTCGATGGTCAGACACAAAAAAACTTTGAGGCCCGATATGACCATGAAACTGAAATACTGTTCCGTGGAAAATCATATCAGGAAGCTCTGCAGCGTATCGAGTCACCAAGTCTTCTTATGCCTCCCTTGCTGGCTGAACTCGGCCCACAGATTGATGCAGCCAATGCCATCTGGGAACCAGCAGCAACAGAACACCCCGCAGGGTATCTGCTTCGTGGGGTTTCTCGACCGCCCGATATTGATTTGCTACCCGCTCTCAACCTTAGAGATTCAACTGTGATCTATACAGGTGAAAACTCTCCGTGGCTCAAACCCAATGAATGTTTTGTGACAAGTGGTGTAAGTTTTGAACAGATGATTGGCTCGAGTAATTGGAGCCTTTATTCATCAACCATGAATCTGATCAATGCAATTTCAAATCCTAGCCTAGGCGTTGGTGCAGAGGTTCCTCTACGTGTCCACGCTCGGTTTGTTGCTCCGTTTCTCGACATTTCCCTCGTCTTGCTCGGCATACCGTTAGTGCTTGGACCGAGTCGACGAGGTGTCTTCGTAGCAGTTGGACTCTGTGTTTTAACGACTGTAGCGTTTTTCCTGACAATACTCGGATTCCACGCCCTAGCCACCAGTTACATTCTTGGACCATCTTTCGCTGCCTGGGCTCCGCTTATGGTAATGGCTCCACTTGCAGCGTGGCGAGCACAGCCCATGTGGGAATAAAAGTATGGCAGGGAATTTCTGAGCACTGCCTCGCAACAAGTGGCACATCTTTCCCGAACCTCTTTTTTTAGCCAAACCTTTTTTCTCGACCCGAACCACCCTCTCTGCCGATAGTATCAGAAGAGGCGCGGGATGCACCTCTCCAGCATCAAGGGAAACGTAATGCTGGAACCCATTTAGGCAAAGGAGTGCCCTCACCATGTGGATTAACACCACACGTTTTGGACGTATCGATGTCGATTCAGCTGATCTGCTGAACTTCCAAAGCGGCTTGCCCGGGCTCGAGCAATGCCGAGAATGGGCTCTGCTTGCTGACGCCGAAAACGACGCCCTCGGCTGGCTTCAAAGCACAACACGAGACGACGTCGCAATCGCGGTTGTCAGCCCGAGACGATTTGTACCTCAGTACCAAGTCCGCATACCAAGAAGTGAGCTTACGCCCCTTCGGCTGCACGACATTCGGCAGGCACAGCTTGTGGTAGTTGTCAGTAAAAATAACAAAGGACTTACACTTAATTTGAAAGCTCCAATCGTTATAAACCTTGAAGACCGTACAGGCCGTCAAGTTGTTGCGAGTGGTGACTTATCTTTGCATCAACCACTAGATCACACCCTAGCCACGCTTAAAAAGAGTGCATAATTCGATGTTAGCTGGAAGCTTGGAACACCAGCTTAAAAATACATCAGGAAGGAACCAACGATGCTCGTACTCTCTAGACAACGCGATGAAAGCATAATGATCGGCGACAATATTGTTGTGACGATCGTAGATATTCGAGGAGACAAAGTACGGCTAGGCATCAATGCACCTTCTGAAATTCCTGTGCATCGGCAGGAAGTCTATGAAGCCATTCAGCGTGAGAACATTCGAGCTGCCAGTCTTGAACCTGAAGAAACACGAGACATCGGCGGACTCACATCGAAGTGAACGCTCACCATGCCCCCACCCGGCCGTCTGTTTCCAAGAAGCCCTATAGGCTGAGTTCCCCAATAATGCTCGCCTACGCTCACAGCGACGCCCCGAATACATGCCTGCGAGTCTACAGACATCATTTACTGTCATACCGATTTGCATCTGGCAAAACGGCTACGGGTTCAAGAAATACTGAGGCTCATTGCCCGGCCGCCATTTAATATTACAGCCGATACTCGGATGTTGCGGCTGGGGAAGTGGCCGAGATTCGAGCAAGGCATCTATAGCCTTTCGAAGATCCTCACCCGTTACGGGCACTCCGCTATCAGGACGACTTCCATCAAGCTGGCCTCGGTACACCAATTTGTGGTTCCCGTCGAAAAGATAGAAGTCCGGTGTACAGGCTGCACCATAGGTCTTTGCAACCTCTTGTGTTTCGTCAAACAAATACGGAAACGAATAGCCCCGCTGCTCACTTTCATGAATCATTTGTTCTGGAGAGTCGGCGGGGTGTGCTGCGACATCATTCGAATTTATAGCAACCATGCCGACACCTTTCGGCATGTACTCATAGCCGATCGCAGCCAACTCATTTGCCACATGTTTTACAAATGGACAATGGTTGCAAATAAACATCAAAACCGTCCCACGCTCCCCGGCAACGTCTGCAAAAGAAAGTGTTTGTCCGTCTACATTTGTCAGTGAGAAATCCTCGGCCTCTGTCCCAAGGGGAAGCATCGTACTCGGCGTGCGAACCATTTTCTTTTCCTTTAAAACGTGTCTCGAAAAACAATAAACGATCTACTATGAACCATTTGCCCGAAACAGCAGGCAGGCATTTGCCGTGGTTGCAGCAGCAAGAGACTCAATTGTCTCTCCGCGAATATTTGCTAAACATCGAGCTGTATGCACCACGTGCGACGGCTCATTTCGTCTTCCTCGTAACGGTTCAGGAGACAAAAACGGACTATCTGTCTCAACAAGCAAACGATCAAGCGGAACTGTTTTGGCTACTTCCCGCAGCGACTCAGCTGACCGAAATGTCACCATTCCTGCAAAACCTATGTAGAACCCAAGCTCAAGGGCCTCAGTTGCTTCCTCGGCAGTCCCCGAAAAGGCATGCAACACACCAGTCATTGGCTTGTGTTGAGTTGCTTTTGCAAGCGCATCGAGCACATCACGAATACTGTTGCGAGTATGAATAACGAGCGGCAGCTCTGTTGCTTGCGATAAACCAATATGACGATCAAAAAACAATTGCTGATTTTCTTTGGAGGCGAATGTGCGAAACCAATCCAAGCCTGTTTCACCAATTGCAGAAACTTTTCCTGAGCCTACAAGATTCTCAATGCGGCCCCACTCTTTCTCATCAACATCATCAACATCGTTCGGATGAATACCTACTGCACAAAAAACCCCTTCTTCATGTTCACTTAATTGAACCGCTGCCTCGCTATCCGCCGCGCGTGTGCCAATAACAGTCATACGCGAAACGCCTGCTGCACGAGCACGCTGAAGAACGTCCTTTGTATCTCCGCCGTAACGCATTGGGTCGAGGTGACAATGGCTGTCAAAATATTCTATAGGTGCCACAGAGAAAGTAGCCTTTTGTCATTATGAATAGGAACCAGCAGGAACAACAAGGAATGATTCGACTGCCTGAACTACGGAGCAGATGTTGTCACGTTAGTCTTCATCCTTTTTTCTTGCTGACGAAGCATATCGAGATGTCCCTCGACTGCTGAAATTGCCTCTCGGACAAGTTCAGCAGTCTTATCAGCACCACTACCTCTTTGACCAACAATCCCGTCTGCCTGATCACGCAGGTCCTGGAGCGCATTTTCCCGCTTCTCCAGATCAGCAATTAGTCTTGGGAGCAGGAAGCCAAGATCAACATCATGCCAACCAGTGAAAGCTAGTGGAAAAAAGCTTTGAGGAAGTTCGAGTTGTTCTGCCACAAGAATTGTCTCGGCTCGATCAACGAAATTCTGATGGTCTGAAACCACATCCACTAATGTGAGTTTAAGTGATTCATCACCTCGGTATGTCCAGACATTTGAATCAGAAAGATACATCAAGGGAGACTGGCGAAAAAGTCGTACGAGGCGACTAAGAACCACTTCCTCATTTTGCTTTGAAGCCATAGTGCTGGAATTCCTAAACCCATCAGTTTTAATCTGACACTTAACTGGATATTTTCACGAAGCAATGACGCCTGCTAAATGGGCAGCTGCATAGAGGCCGGACCAAAAAACACCGAACACCACAACAGGCAGAACGAGGCCAGTAATCATTGCCCCCGAAATTGAAACAAACGGAAACGGTTCTGACACACGATCTTCCGGAACCGGGTCAAAGGTCATCACTTTTAGTACTCGTAGGTAATAGAAGAGGCTTATCACCGTATTAAATCCACCAACAACCAACAAACTCAACATCAAAGGACTTTCCGCGTCTGCTGTGATTGCATCAACAAGCGAAGAGAACACGAGAAACTTTGCAACAAATCCAGCTAGAGGCGGAAGGCCAACAAGGCTCACAAGGACCACTGCCATGGCAACCACAATTCCAGGGCTCACATGGATCAATCCGGCATACGATGCAATCTCTTCGCTTTTCAAGCGATTCCGAAGAAGAGCAACGATGCCAAATGCACCGAGGTTCATGAAAAGATAGGTGGCGAGATAAAAAGCAACGGCTGACACTGCATCGCGTGCTCCCTCCACAGAAATAGCCACCATAGCAACCGCAGCAGCAACAGCCATCATGATATAACCTGCGTGAGCAATGGTTGAATATGCCAAAAGTCGCTTCATGTTTGTCTGCCCGTACGCCGCTAAATTACCAAATGTACAAGTAACGGCAGCAAAGAGACCAATGACATAAACAACAAAGTGCCTCGCATCGCTACTTGCAATGGCGTTTGCCGACATGCCCACAGCGGCATCACTTACCGGGGCAGAGAAAGCGAAAGCCACCCGAACTAGCAGTGCTACGGCAGCAGCCTTACTTGCCACAGAAAGAAAAGCACCGACTTCGGCCGCTGCACCTTCAAAGACATCTGGGCACCAAAAATGAAACGGGACTGCAGAGAGCTTGAACGCCAAACCAACAGAGAGCATAAGTCCTCCCAAACAAAGCACCATCGTGCTCCCGCTCGTTCCACCAGCTGCCAGAACACGGGAAATCTCGAAGGACACATCCGGCAAAGCAAGTGTTCCCAACACTCCAGAAATCAGACTTATTCCGTAGAGCATAACCCCAGCTGTCCCAGCACCATACACGGCGTACTTGAGGGCAGCCTCAGAACTTGCCGGCCTTCCTTTGAGCATGCCGGCGAGCACGTATGACGGGACACTCGCCATTTCAATTGCCATGAAGACCATTAACAGATTATTGGCCGACACCATGAGGCACATTCCGAGAGAACTTCCCAGCACAAGTGAATAGAAGTCAGCTCCATCCTCGCGGTCAGGAATTCCCGATAATTTTGTGAGCACGACATAGAGGACTAAAAAACCTGCCAGCACGAGTCGAAGAAATGCTGTGAATGAATCAAATACAAGCAGCCCACCAAATAATTCGTTTCTCACTGCATCTGCTGGAAGCAGAGCATCGCCCATCTGGCTACCTATGCTGAGAAAATCAACATACGCGTACCAGGCTGCAAAACACACCCCTCCCAAAGCAATCCCACCAGAATCAAGATACCTCAACAGAGGAAGCATTCTGCACAGTAACAGCAAAACAATTGTTGCCACCAAACAAAGTTCGGGGCGGAAAAGGGGTAATGAGACACGAACAGTGTCAACAAAAAGTTCGTTCAGCAGTGTGCCGACATTCAACTCGGGAGTCACCAAAAGTTCCTTTCCTTCAACGCAGTTCCCAGATGTATGGATTAGTCCTGAGCCCAACGCGAGGCAATCTCTCTACTCGTGATTTCCGCACGAGTGATAACACTATCACCATCTGACGCGCCGTGATCATCCTCAGCGACAATCATTTTTCGTGCTCCGTCATGTACATCTCGTGTCCACTCAGCCAGAGTTTCCACCTGTTGATTTACGGAAGGGGTCACGTATTGGAAAAGCATTTGAGGCGCGACGCCAAAAAGAATCGCCAAGAAAACTAGTGGTGTCGCAATCGATAATTCACGCGGAGTAATGGGCTTCAGCGCGTCTTCATGTGGCCCCCGATACTCGGCACCAAGATAAACTCTTTGTATTGCCCACAAAATATATGCCGCTGTAAGAATGACCGTAAAAGCTGAAATGACTGCAAGCGGCCTACTGTAATTCCAACTCGAAAGAGTTACTAAAACTTCTCCGATAAAACCACAGAGTCCGGGCAGGCCCAAGCCAGCGAAGAAGACAACTATTGCCAATCCACTGTACACGGGCATTTTGCTGAAAATCCCACCAAACTCATTCAAGTTCCGATGGTGGACACGGTCATAAAGCACTCCCACCATGAAGAACATGCCCGCGGAACTGATTCCGTGAGCAAGCATTTGGAACATGGCCCCATTCACGCCCTGAGCCCAGAACTCCCAACGATACTCTTGGCCTGCTACAGCACTCCAGACGCCAAGCCCAAGCATCACGTACCCCATATGGCTAACTGAACTGTACGCAACCATGCGTTTGAAGTCTGTTTGGGCGAGAGCAGCAAAGGCTCCGTAGACCATTGACACAACACCTACGCCACAAACCAGCCACGCCAAAGACAGGCCTGCACCGGGACAGATCGGATAACAAATACGTAGGATTCCGTACCCACCGAGTTTCAATAAGACTCCGGCCAAGATCATTGAAATTGGGGTTGGAGCTTCGACATGTGCATCAGGCAACCATGTGTGCACTGGGAAGACCGGGACTTTGATAACAAAACCGATGAGAAGTAGCAGAAAAGCCCAGGTCTCAAGACTCATTCCCAGCCAGACTGTTGTCGCTGCAAACGGCGAGTTTGGCAATTGACCAACAGCAGCCAACGCCATCAGATTGAACGTATGGACAGCACTTTCCGCAGAACGTAATGACGCTATCTCCTGAGTCGCTGTTGAAGGCTGCACTACATGTGTCGCAATAAGTTGCTCATCAGAGAGTAACCGAACGTCGCTTGTAAAATACAGCATGAGAATTGCTATGAGCATCAGTACGCTACCAAGCAATGTGTAAAGGAAAAACTTGATAGCTGCATACTCACGCCGTGGACCACCCCAAACACCAATGAGAAAATACATCGGTAACAACATGACTTCCCAAAAAACATAGAACAGGAAGAAGTCAAGCGAAACAAAGACACCAAGCATGCCAGTCTCGAGCAGAAGAAACAGAATATGGTACGCCTTCACGTGCTTTTTAATGGACCAACTTGCTGCAGCGGCCAACATGGAAATAAACGTAGTCAAAACGACAAGAGGCAGACTGATCCCATCAATACCTAGCAGATATTCGATACCGAAAGAATCAATCCAAGGCAGTTTTACGACCCCCTGCATTTCTGCCTGCCCAACGACAAATTGGCCAGGCCCCACGGCACCAAAAAACTGGGGCACGGCCACCCACAGGGACAACAGGAAGACGACAGCGGTTGTCGCGAGTGTGCTCCACCGAATGATCTCTTCACGAGCCTTAGGAATAATCGGCAACGATAGACCTGCTGCCACGAGAGCAGGCAAAAAGACGATAAGTGTAAGCGGCCAAAAGGCGGGATTCTCAGCGGGTGCCATGTGTTATTCCATGAACAGCGGGGGAAATTCTAACCAGCAAATGAAGTCCGAAACAAAAGTGTTGCAAGGACAAATATTGCGACGGTACCAACAACAATAAACATTACATACTGACGAAGGTTACCTGTCTGGACACGCTTCAATTCAAGCCCAGCCTTCCAAGTAACACTGCCAGCTACATTCACAATGCCATCAACAACCACTCGGTCAAACCAAGCGTCTACGCTCGCAATCTGTCGAGCTATCCATGCAAGTGAATTTATAAATCGATCGATCACCTGAGTATCAATAGCACTTATAAAACGTGCCAAACCAAGCGTCGGTAGTACAAAAAGCACGTTATAGAGTTCGTCAACGTACCATCTATGAACCAAAAAAGTATAAATTGGTCGGGCCGCATGAGCGACAGCTACCGGTGAAACCAAAGGTTTCAGATACATAGCAGCAGCGAGGAGAACCCCGGCAAGTGCCGTCAGGAATGCTGTCAGTGTAGCCGTGACATGAATAGCACCAACATGGCTTTCGTGCTCAGCGGGCAGAGTGATGGTACCAAGGATTCCCGCTGTTGTAACGGCTTCTGCAGTGCCAGCCGGACGTGATTGCTCCAGCAGGCTTTCAACGCCTAGGCCGCCGGGCAATGCCCAGCCTGCGACAACAGCAAAAACAGCAAGAGCAACGAGTGGAGCCGTCATAACTCGAGGTGATTCATGGGCGTGTTCAAAAACATGCTGATCGCGAGGTGATCCTGCAAACGTCATAAACCAGAGACGAAACATATAAAACGCGGTTATAAATGCCCCGCCTGCAACAGCTAGGTAAAGAATTGAATGCTGTGGATTCGTCCTAGAAAAAAGGAGTGCTTGGGCGAGAATTGCATCTTTTGAATAGTAACCACTAAAGCCTAATACAAAGGGAACCCCCGCACCAATAATCGCAAGGCACCCAATGAGCATCGTCCATGCTGTATAAGGCATTACTTTCAAAAGACCGCCCATCTTCCGCATGTCATTTGTATGGCAAGCATGAATGACTGATCCCGAACACAAAAAGAGAAGGCTCTTAAAAAAAGCGTGGGTTATCAGATGAAACAGGCCCGCCACCCATCCCCCTACACCAAGTGCAAGCATCATATAACCAAGTTGACTCACTGTTGAGTAGGCAAGCACACGTTTGATGTCGGTGGCCGTTACGGCGATAGTAGCAGCGATAAAAAGCGTTACACCCCCGATATACGCTATTACCAACAAAACATCTGGAGTGAGCACTGGAAAAAAACGTCCGACTAGGTACACGCCCGCAGCCACCATAGTGGCGGAGTGCACAAGGGCTGATACTGGTGTTGGTCCTTCCATTGCATCTGGCAACCAGACAAAAAGTGGGACCTGTGCACTCTTGCCCACACAGCCACAAAAAATACCAATGCCTGCGACAAACAGAAGCCATCTGCCGTACCCTTGTTCACGCCAGCCCGGTACAGCGGCGGCAACTTCACGACGCAACTCACTTCTACTTGGGTTGGCAGCAGCCATCTTCTCGATCTGATCAGCCGCCGCAAAAGCCACTAAACCATCTGGCACCTGCTGCTCATGATGGTTTTCAGCAGGACGCACCAACTCAAACAAGCCCGGTTCGACCTGACCGGTGGCTGAACTTACGCTGTCACCAAAGTGCAATGTTCCGAGACCACCCCAAAGTGCCATAAGACCAATAAGCATGCCGAAATCGCCAACCCGATTCACGATAAATGCTTTATTTGCAGCCGTTGATGCTGATTGGCGCTCAAAATAGAAGCCGATGAGAAACCAGGAACAGATACCAACCAATTCCCAGAAGATAAAGACCATCGCAAGGTTGCCGGCTATTACTATCCCCAACATTGAAAAACAGAATAGCGAAAGCGCCTGAAAGAAACGATGGAAACGGCCCTCTCGATGAAGTGGGTCGCCTGTTGCGAGCCGAACTTCCGAGTCGGTCACATCATGAAGTTCATCATGCATGTAGCCAGCTGCATAGACGTGGATGCACGTTGCAATGAAAGTAACCACAACAAACATCAGAACAGTTAATGAATCGATATACCAGCCGATAGACAATCGAAGCGACCTACTTGCATAGAGCGTGTACCAGTCACCTGAATACGAGGCAGGGGCAACATGCTCTCCGTGACCACCCGCATGACTGCCTCCAGCATCACTGTGCTCCTGGGAACGAAATACCACAGCCTGCACCCTACGAGCTGACTGCCCGGCATCAGTGTTCGTGTTATTGTGATGGACTGAAGCATGCCCCTCATCGTGGTGAGGTGATGACACTGCATGGCCAGCCATCGTCCAAGCGACCAAAGCTACAAGCGACAGGAATAAAGAGGCACCAATAGCTGAAGTCGCAACCGTTGCGGCACCTTTTCCGTGAGCACCCATACGAGGCCCGAAAAACAAAATCGCCACAAATGAAGCGAGTGGAATTAGCCATGCAATTCCGAGCAAAATTGGAAAGAGTTGTTCGGCAGTCATTCTTTTATTTCGTAATATTCCTAAACCACATAAATGTATGCCCCGAGGTTCAAGAATTCTGTGATGTCAGTTACCCATGCAAGTCATCCGCTCGATCAACATCGACCGTAGCGTGGTTGTTGTAAAAATTAAGTGTGATAGCAAGTGCCACAGCAGCTTCTGCAGCGGCCAACAAAATAACAAACAGGGCCATCACTTCCCCATCAAGCCCGAGCACTGATTTGCCGTCTCCTGCAAGGTACTCCGAACCGAAAGCAACAAAGTTGATATTTGCGCCATTCAAAACAAGCTCAATGCCCATGAGAACGCCCAATGCATTGCGCTTTAGAGCCATGCAGACGACTCCGCAGGTGAAGAGAACCGCGCCGACAACAAGGTAGTGCGAAACACTCACGACCCCACACAACACAAATGTCATTTCGGGCCTCCTGCGACAAGAGTAGAGGAAGCAGCAACAGGCGACCTCGGCTTCGTGGAATCTGCAGAAGCAACTAAATCAACCGAGCGAGGAACGCGACGCCGCTTTGCTCTCGCTAGATATGCCGCCCCAACTAGAACAACTAAGAGATGGACTGACACTATTTCAAAGGGAAGAAGATATCCACCCTTTGGTCGCACCAAGTTTTCTTCCGCAACCTGATCCACACGGACCCCAACAAGAGCCATACCAAGAGGTGTTGCCGTGGGTGCCGTAGCCACGCCTTGCCCCGGCTTCTGCCACGACTCAATAGAAAATGCGGCCTGCACCAAAACGGCTAAAAGTGCTGCTGCCAGAATGCCTGCAATGACTCGATCACCTGCCGGTGTCCGCAGAGCCACCAACTGAGTCTGGGCCGTAAGCATCACACCGAATACAAGCAGGACTAATGTCCCACCAACATAGATCATCAATTGCATAGCACCGACAAACTCTGCACCTGCCAGAAAAAAAAGACCGGCAGTAGCACCCAACGAAAGAACAAGGTGCAGTGCCATGCGAACAACATTGTCCGAGAGCACAACCATCACTGCCGCAACACACGCAACCCCAGCAAACAACAAAAAGAAAAACTCATGCCAATCAAGAAACGCAAACAGATTTGCCGACAAGCCGAAGGCCTCGTGATTCATCGCGACACCTCCACAATACGACGTGATGGGACAATATCACTTAAAGCGTCTTCATTAACAGACTCTTGGTTATTGCTTTGCTCAAGCCATCCTTCTCGCACACCGGCGGCATTCTGGAAGCTGCCTGCAACAAGCCCTCCTGGAAGAAACAACTGCCAAAGCATGACGCCGGCAAACATAGCAGCCGCAATCGGAGTGCAGTATTTCAAACATGTCGTCATGACTTGGTCAATTCGTAATCGCGGTAACGTCCAGCGAATCCACATCATGACCAAGACGCCAGCTGTAGCCTTTAAGAAAAGGTTTATGCAGCCTAGTAGGCGAAGTGCGTAGGGGGCATCTGCCGCCATGCCGTCACTTAGTCCAAGGAGTTGTGAAACAGGAACTGGACCATTCCAAGCTCCGAGAAAAAGGATCGCGGCAAGAGCACTTACCAGAAACATTGATCCATACTCCGCCATAAAGAAGAAGCTCCATCGCAAGCCCGAGTATTCCGTATGAAATCCAGCAACAAGCTCGCTCTCTGCCTCGGCCAAATCAAATGGGGCTCTGTTCACACTCGCGAGCGCGCATGTGTAATACACCCAAAAAATGATGAACGTAAATGGGTCGTGAAAAATAAACCAATTTGAAGCCCATCCCGCTTGCTTTTCACCAATTGTGACAAGGTCCATGCTTCCCGCCAGCATCACTGGCACCACAACACACATACCAAGAGGAACTTCGTAACTCACCACTTGAGCAGCCTCTCGCATCGCGCCAAACAAGGACCACTTAGAGGCCGAAGCGTACCCAGCTAAAATAACACCAAACACTTCTAGACCGAGAACAGCCACCACAAAGAACACACCAACATTGAGACGCTGGCCTACAACATCAAAGGCGAATGGCAAAGCAATAAATGCACAGAAGGACGCGCAAAAACTCACATAAGGAGCTATGCGAAATAGCAAGGCATCGGCGCCATCGGGCATCAAGTCTTCTTTTGCGAGCAGTTTAATGCCGTCGGCTAAAGACTGTAACCAACCGAAACGCCCACCTGTCCTCGTTGGTCCTAAGCGATCTTGAATACGTGCAGCAATTTTTCTTTCAGCCCAAATGAAAACAAGTGCACCTCCGGCAATCACATTGAGAATCAAAAAAGCCGACAGCCCTGCGATCGCAGTCCATGAAAGCCAAGATGGGAGGCCGATCGTTTCGATTAAGAATTCAGCCATTTTGAGCAATCCACAGTGCGAACATTAAACCAGTTACTACAACAGTTTTCCTACACGGCAACACGTGCTGGACATCGTGAAATTTTGCACGAAGTCTGCACAAACCAGCGAATTCCCACAAGGGGCACACCCCTATCCGGGGCCTTACTTACCTACCTGTCAATCTCTCCCATGACGACATCAAGACTACCGACAACAGCGGGTACGTCAGCAATCAGGCAGCCACGGCAAAGTTCAGGTGAGACAGCCAAGTTTGAGAAAGCACTCGAACGGGCTCGAACCCGCCACGGTATCGAGGTTCCGTCACTTACAAGATAAAAACCCATTTGCCCCTTCGGACATTCTGTCTCGAGATACGCGTCACCCGCAGGCAGTTTTTCGGCCAACTTAAGTGGCTCTCCGAGTGGGCCCTTGCATTGCGAATAACGATCGATGGACTGTCGAACCAAGTCCATCGATTGCACAACTTCGAGCATCCGCACAAAAAATCGATGCCAGCAGTCACCCAAAACAGCATCTCGTGGAACGGCTGGGTATTCATGATCTCGCGGGTAGTGACCATCTTTCATAACAGCGACTTCAAATGCATATCCGTCATACATTGCAGTATAAATGCTCTCACCGTCTCGACGTAAATCAATATCGACTCCACTGCCTCGCAATACAGGACCCGTGCAGCCATAGTCGATGGCCATCTCGGGGCTGAGCACACCTATGTTGGCAGTTCGCTTCACAAAAATAGCATTTGTCGTCAGCAGCGTGTGGTATTCGCGAATGACTGGTTCGAACTGGTCAAGAAAAGCTTCACATCGTTGCAGCCAACCAGGGGGAAGATCTGCTGTCATACCACCGACAGTTATGTAGCTGTACGTTAATCGTGCGCCACACACCTCCTCGAAAAGATCAAGGAGCTTTTCCCGTTCACGGAAAGCGTAAAGGAATGGACTGAACGTGCCGAGATCGAGCCCGTATGCACCCATACCGACAAGATGGCTGGCAATCCGGTTGAGTTCTGTAATGAGAACTCGTAGATGCCTCGCTTTCTCACTGACCTGATACCGGAGCAACTTTTCGACGGTGAGTGCCCATCCCAGGTTCATATTCATCGCAGCAAGGTAATCCATACGATCCGTGTACGGAATCCACTGTCGAGCAGTGAGGTTCTCACCAATCTTTTCAGCACACCGGTGCAGGTACCCTATGTGGGGTTCCATCTCCGATACAATCTCACCATCTGTGCGTAATACAAGGCGTAAAACACCATGCGTGCTGGGATGCTGAGGCCCCATATTGACCAACATCTCATCCGTGCGGACATCAAACTCTATGATTCTCTGATCTTCATCCAAAATTTGAGACATGGTTCCTAATTACTTCCCACGTAAAAGTTTTTTCTAACGGCCTCGCATGCCGTGATATTCGAGCGGCATCTCATAGTCTTTCCTCAGCGGATACCCGTCCCAATCCTCCGGGCAGAGAATTCTGCGCAAGTCCGGGTGACCGAGGAAACGAATACCCGAGAGATCAAACACCTCCCGCTCGTGCCAATCGGCACCACGCCAAACGCTCTCTACACTTGACACTTCAGGTAATTGGCCCGGTTGATCATCCTTCCAGCGAGGCAGTTTCACTTTAAGAACAAGACTCGCCCGTGCCTTCGTGCTCCACAGGTGGTAGACGAGTTCGGTATGCGGCTCCCATTCTACCTTGGATGCTTTTTTGGGATCCGTTTCGAGCCAATCAATTGCTGTAATGCACTGTAGCCCGTCAAATCGAACCTCGCATGATTCTTTCAACCAGCGGCATGTTTCCAATAATTTCTCCGGAGAGATTGCAAGCCATGGGTCAAGCGTTTCAAGTTCACGTCCGATGACAGCGCCCTCAACAGCAGCCTCAAGCTCGGAAACAAAGTCAGTGCCTCTCATTCAATTTCCTTTCATGTCTCGCCTTCGGGGGCTCTAGCTCTTTGGTCAGCAACAGCTCGAACCCAGTCGAGGTCCCCTCGATACCAAACATATGCAAATCCAACGAGTAAAATCACATAGAACGCTGACATATCAACAAACGCTGTTCTCGCAAGCATTCGACCACTTTTCTGAACAGCCCACTCAGACTCGGCCTGCCGTGCAGACTTCTCACCCCGCTTTGAATCGATTTCAGCAGACTGCCATGGCGAGGGCTTAAAAGATGGAACAACAGGTTTCGTAAGACCTAATTCCTTGTACACACCAGCAACTGCTGGTGTGAGTGACTGGCCATCAGCTGAAACGCTCACAACAGCTGGATCTGCTAGCTGGGTCGCCTTGCCAAAAACCGTGGCCCAGGGGAAAAAAAGTGCTACTTCAACATCAAAAATAATGAATAAAAGTGCAACAACATAAAAGCGGAGATCAAATTGAACGAAACTGGAACCGATCGTTGGCTCACCGCATTCATACACCTCAAGTTTTTCGGTATTAGGCAGTCGTGGGCGAACAAGCCGACCTACCAGAAGGTTCACTGCAAGAAAAACACCGCCCACGGCGACAAACAATGCGATAAAACCAGCGATTAAAACAGGATCCAACATTAAAGCCTCAGGCCTTTACCTTTCGCGAATCAAACTGACGTGCAAATATCCAGAAACGACGACACAAGCCGATACGTTCATTTTCTCGGCTTATCAACACTCTATCTTTCTGCATGCTCAACAAGTTTAGGAATTTGGACCACCGTGAACCGGTTCAACAATGACTTTTGAAGCCGCGACTGCAGTTGGATTAATGGTCGAACGTCCCCACCCAACGTCTACCGGCAGCCTCGCAAAATCGACAATTGTCCCGTCCCGACTGTAGCAACTCAAATCCAGAGTTGATCCCATGAAAATACAGTCAACCGGGCAAGGCTCCACGCAAAGTGCACAGAACATGCATTTCGAATAATCGATTGTAAATCCAGTCACCTGAAAGCCTTTGCTTCCGGCGGGCTTTTCCTTGCCAATGTAAATACAGTCTACCGGGCATGCCTTGGCACATTGATCGCATGCAATACACGTCGTGAGATCAAAACGATGGAATCCACGGTATCGAGCAGCAACCGGTGCTGGAAGTTCTGGATATTCAAAGTGCTCTGTAAACGCTCGTCTGTTGGGATTAAACGTGCTGCTGAAAATATTGAGAGTGACTCCCATGCCATGCAACACAGTTCCAATCGCCGTAAAGAGGTTGCGAAACCAACCGATCATGGTGGGCATCCATTGGTAAAAACAAGAGAGCTTAAAACGAAAGTAGGCACATGACGATTCTTGCGATGCCACCCAAGGGTAGATCTTCAAGAGAAATTAACCGAGGCACCTGTTCTGTGAACAAAGCCGCCACAACTTCTGAGAGTATAGGGTAGTGAAAAAAGACAACAAGCCGAAGGGACGAACGTGGCACATAACGGATGTCCGTGCAGGTGATACCTGGAGTCCGAATGAAACCGTTTTGCTCTCCTCTGCTTCGTACAGCGGCGTTGGCCTTTCCGAATGCCGCTCGACCCATTCGTACCAACTGTCCATCTCTGAACCATTTTTTGCACCTTTGTTCCATGCTGGGTGAGTTGAGCCACCGAATATCTATCTGGCAGGTTTTGGGACAATTCCATGCAGCTCTCCCCCGGAATGGGTGGGTTGCCGCGATTCATGGGGCCCTCAGACAGGCCATCCAGCGACAGATTCCTGGAAATCAGCCGATTTTTCTTGACCGAGAGCACAAAATACCTAAATTTTTAGATGGATTCGCTGTTTCGAAAATCCCGGTGCGGGTGGCCATTGGTTCACCCATGGAGTTCTTATGCTCGTATTATCTCGCAAGAAAGACGAAAGCGTTGTTATCAACAACGATATTCGAATCGTCGTTGTTGAGATTCGCGGGGACAAGGTCCGGCTTGGCGTTGAGGCTCCGAAAGAGGTGCCTGTCCACCGGAGTGAGGTTTATGAAGCAATCAACGGCGACGAATCAGACAATTCCAACTCATCCGTGAATAACGTTCCTTCGATTCCAGAATCATGCAAGCCTGCTGACTCTTCTGGCCTTGTTCCGGACTGAGCATATTTTCATGAGAGGACTCGACTTTCAGGGCCCTTCCGGCTATCTTCCGAGTACCGAAACTATCCACGCATACACTGTGGAGTAACGGCCCCATCGTCTAGAGGCCTAGGACATCGCCCTTTCACGGCGGCAACCGGGGTTCGAATCCCCGTGGGGTCATTCTTGTGCAGTGATGCTGTTCGCGCACCACGATAGAAGCACAAATGGATCACGCACAGCGAAGCCAGTACGATGCGATCCTTTTCGTTAGTTTCGGTGGTCCAGACAAGGCAGATGATGTTCTACCTTTTCTAGAAAATGTTCTTCGGGGTAGGAATGTACCAAAAGAACGCATGCTCGAAGTTGCTGAGCACTACCATCACTTCGGTGGGAAAAGCCCAATCAATGAACAGAATATCGCGTTGATCAAAGCGATACGCCAAGAGCTATCGGCCTCTGGCTTGGAGTTGCCGGTCTATTGGGGCAATCGCAACTGGCATCCATTGCTCACCGATACCATACAAGAAATGAAGGATGCAGGAGTTCGTCGCGCACTTGCCTTCATTACAAGTGGATTCAGTTGTTATTCCGGTTGTCGCCAGTATCGTGAGAATATTCAACAAGCCCGCGATGCTGTGGGTCCAGAAGCGCCAGAGATTGACAAAATCCGAGTCTTCTTCAACCACCCAGGGTTTGTTCACCCCATGGCTCGAAATGTCCGCTCCGCCCTAGAGTCCCTCGGTAATGAATCCCACACTCCAGTCTTGTTTACAGCCCACAGCATTCCACTTTCTATGGCTGACTCGTCAGATTATTGCAAGCAGTTGCAAGAGGCATCTCGATTGGTTGCGGAGCAGGCAAATATCACCAATTGGAAACTTGTCTATCAAAGCAGAAGCGGGCCACCCACTCAGCCGTGGCTAGAGCCGGATGTTTGCGATGCGATACGAGACCTTCATGAACAGGGCGAGTCGAATGTCGTCATTGTTCCCATCGGGTTTATATCTGACCATATGGAAGTTCTATTCGACCTTGATACGGAAGCCGCTGATCTCTGTAAAACACTTGGCATGAAAATGGCGAGGGCAAATACGGCAGGCACCGATCCCGAGTTTGTTCAAATGATCCGAGACCTCATAGCAGAGAGAGCTTTTGGCCTTTCCGAGAAGGCAGCAATCGGGTGTATGCCTGCGAACCACGATGTCTGCCCGCTTGACTGCTGCCCTGCTCCCGTTCGTCCTGCAACGAGCCGACCATCCTAGACAATCAACGTCGGCTCATTCGCTGAAAAGGATCAACTGGAACAATGGGTGACACCAACCGCCGCGAACTTGTTGTTCTTACTCACGGATTCATGGCACATCGCCTCATGCTCAATCTGCTCGCTAGAAGACTTCGTCGTGCGGGCTGGAACACCGACATCTGGGGCTATGAAAGCTTCGTTACGTCAGTTAAAACCCACGCCCAACGCTTCTCTGATTTTCTTACTGAACGGTGCAATGACGAACGCTACGATCACATCCACCTGGTCACCCACAGTATGGGTTGTATCATCGGGAGAATGGCGATCAACGAAATTCAGTCTAAAAAAATTAGCCGATTCGTCATGCTAACTCCGCCGAATCGAGGATCATTCGTTGCGACCCGGACGGCAAAATTATTCGGACATTTTTTTCGTCCTGTTGCCGAACTCACAACTGAAAAGGATAGCCTTGTTAATTCTCTTGCCGATCCCGCAAATGTAGAGATTGGTGTTATTGCCGCAGAGCAGGATGCGCTGGTAAGCCTTGAGAGCACACGCCTTGCCGTACCGCATGAGCATATCACGCTGCCGTGTCTTCATTCAGCCGTGCTCTTCCGACAGGACGCTGCAAACCACATCCATTCGTTCCTGAAAACTGGCCGTTTCCAGCACGCTTGTCGGGATGCGAAAACCACCACGCAAGCATCACTAGAACCAGATCACTCATCTCGTCAACAACAGGCCTCGCGTGAAGAAACAAATCACTTTGCCTAGCCTAGCACTTGGATGCTGGCCTCTGGCTGGAATGACTCGGGCTGGTGTCACACGTCAAGCAGCAATTGAAACCGTCGCTGCAGCCATTGATCATGGCATTACACATCTCGACACCGCCTATTGCTATGGTGAACACGGTGAAAGTGAGAGAGCGATTGCTCAAGCTATCAAAGGCCGACAAAACGAAGTGACTATCGCAAGCAAGTGTGGCATACATTGGCAAGCGGGCAAGAAGCAGGCAGTAGACGGACGGCCAGACACAATTATCCGAGAAGTTAAAGAAAGTTTGGTACGCCTTCAGGTAGACAGTCTTGATCTCCTCTATCTCCACACTCCTGATCCAAACATACCTATCCAGGAATCTGCGGGAGCATTACGACGGCTTCTCGATGAAGGCACGGTGCAAGCCGTAGGGCTATCGAATGGAAACGTTGAAGAGTGCCGTTTATTTTCAGAAATATGTCCTCTCACAGCCTGCCAACGTCATTTCAACATGCTCCAACAAGAGATTCGCCCGGAGTTATTGCCATACTGCCAGTCAAAGCAGATCGCCATGGTGGCATATTGGCCGCT
>Ga0315321_10000133_pt1 | contig 47498 bp, 34 predicted proteins | sample M180m21515metaG_FD_203464 | JGI IMG/M metagenome (GOLD analysis project Ga0315321, IMG submission 203464) | Ammonia-oxidizing marine archaeal communities from Monterey Bay, California, United States - M1 80m 21515 | ecosystem: Environmental > Aquatic > Marine > Intertidal zone | place: USA... | reverse complement strand
AGAGCTGTTGACGCACCATTTCGGCAACATAGGGAGCTGGCACTTCAATGTTGCGACTGTGTCTACTGGCAGTAACTGGCGAATTGTCGGCCAGCTGAAATTCTTCTTCGCTTATCATTCCTTCCCTGAGCATATTACGCAGTCTTGTAGTGCGTCGTTCAATGGCCCGTTCACCATTTGCCAAGGGGTTGCAAATTGAAGGGCAGGGAAGCAGCGAGATCATCATCGCAGCTTCAGCCAGTGTGAGTTCTTCTACCTGCTTGCCATAATAGACAAATGCCGCCGCTCCGATTCCGTCAGCACCGGCACCAAAGTAACTGGTATTCAAGTAAAGAGTGAGAACTTCTTCCTTGCTGAGTTCCTGTTGAATTTGCAGCGCAAAGGGAATGGTTTTCAGCTTTCGAAGGTAAACATTCTCATTGTCAAAGGAGAGAATATTAGCCAGTTGCATTGTCAGGGTGCTACCACCGCCCAGATTAACTCCGCGAACGAAGCCGTAAAATCCGCGAATCAGGCTTTGCAGATCCACACCGGAATGGGAGTAGAAGCGCACATCTTCTGTGGCAATAAGGGCGTCGGTAAGAAGTTGCGGAATTTGCTCATATTCAACCGGGTTTCTGCGATTGCCAATTTCATCGATGAGACGGCCGTCTGAAGTGAAGATTCGAAGCGGGGTTTCGAGCTGCACGTCACGGTAGGTTTCGGCTGCAGGAAGCAGAGGTGCCAGGTATAGATAGGCGGCACTGACAACCATGACAATGCCCGAAAAACCGGCGGCAGTTAGCATGGCAGTCCATCTAAGATAGTTTTTAACTCTAGCTTCCACCTGGTCCGTGCCTCGATATCAGGGTATTTAGCCCCCACGAAGGGTTTTTATAATAAGGGTTAGTCTCGCCAGTCTGGTATGCGACGGGCTCGACTAAGCTTCGAATTATACACCGGGGACCCATTAATTCCTTGAATTAATGGGACTTACAGCCCAATCTTGCCCCGGAAATTGGGCTATTCTGTGCTCAAGACGGTAAAAACAGCCAAAACTCTATTAATTCGATTTTTTTCCCAACGGAATTTCGACGGAGTAAATTGGCGGAAATTGGTCGCGATGGGTTTTGCACTATTTTAATGAGATAAGCGGGGAAGCCCAATATTGAAGGGCTTAGAAGTGTTTTTCCGGCGCTCAAACGTGACCTGATTCAAGGAATTAATGTGCGGTATGTTACATTATCCAAACTAAAGTTGTTTGTTGTGAAAGCCCGAAGACTATTGCTGATATTAATATTAGGTGATTCCTATTTCCGAAGGCGAGGCTATAATGCTTTCGCCTTAGGCTTCGGTGTGCGGGAGCGCATCTGTCCCGGGCACAAACTGGCCATCAGGCTGATCCCCTTGCAAGTCCCACAGGTTTACGTAATAGAGCCATGAGTCAATCCGGAAATGTCTTTCTCGTTGGGCCGATGGGTGTTGGAAAAACTACCATCGGCCGTGTTCTAGCTGATTTTCTTGGGCTGACCTTCTATGATTCTGATAGGGAAATAGAGCGGGTTACCGGGGCCGACATACCCTGGATCTTTGATGTAGAAGGTGAATCGGGTTTTCGCGTGCGCGAAGCGAGAATGATTGATCAGCTTAGTCAGATGGACAATATTGTGCTGGCTACAGGTGGTGGTGCAGTCTGCGACGATGAAAGTCGCAGCAGGCTTAAAGAAAGAGGCACGGTGGTATACTTAAGAGCGCCAATTAAACAACAAGTCGAAAGAACCAGCAGAGACAAGAGCCGTCCTCTACTGCAAACTGCTGACCCTGAACAGACAATCAGGGATTTGATGGCCGCGAGAGAGCCTCTCTATACTGATGTTGCTGATTTTTCCGTTGATACTTTTCGTCGAAACCCCCGCAGTGTAAGTCAGGAAATCCAGCGTAAGTTGAATGGAACGACTGAAGATAGCTAGCTTGTCCCGCAAATGAATTACGAGTTATAAAAAATGCTTACTGTAAATGTTGATCTTGGAGATCGTAGTTATCCGATATATATCGGTACAGATTTATTGTCCCGGGAAGATTTGCTGAGCCCCTATTTGGGCAAGGGCAGAGTGGTTATTGTTAGTAATGACGTGGTTGCTCCGCTTTATATGGAAAAGGCCCGCATGCTGTTTGCATCCCGTGGCTGTGAGCAGATAATTCTTGAAGATGGTGAGGAAAATAAAAACCTCGACGCTATCAGTCACATTTATCAATACCTGCTGCAAGGCAAATATGATCGCAATACGACCCTGGTAGCCCTGGGCGGAGGAGTGGTGGGGGATATAACCGGTTTTGCCGCAGCCACCTACTTGCGCGGAGTTAATTTTATTCAATTACCCACTACCCTGTTGGCTCAGGTGGATTCATCTGTAGGCGGAAAGACCGGGATTAATCATGAGCTGGGCAAGAATATGATTGGTGCATTCTATCAGCCGCAATGCGTGGTAATTGATACCGATGTGTTAGCTACGTTACCGCCCAGAGAATTAAAAGCCGGCCTGGCAGAAGCACTGAAGTACGGGCTCATTTACGATCGCGCTTTCTTTGAGTGGATGAGTGATCACAGCGAAGCGCTTCTTCAGGGTGACAGAGAAGCTCTGTCCCGAACCATTGGTAAATGCTGCGAAACCAAGGCGGAAATTGTCGCTCTTGATGAGAAGGAAACCGGGATTCGCGCCTTGTTAAATCTGGGGCACACCTTTGGACACGCCATTGAAACAGCTAGTGGCTATGGAACTTGGCTGCACGGTGAAACTGTGGCCATGGGTATGGTTATGGCTGCGGACCTCAGTGCGCGGTTGGGCTGGATTGACCATGAGATAGCCGGCTCAATTCGCCACATAATCGAAGAAAAATTTGGTATGCCTGCGCTTCCTCCTGCCGATATTAGTGTAGAGCAGTATCTGGATTTGATGTCCTCAGATAAAAAAGCCGAATCAGGAGATATTCGCTTTGTGTTGCTCAAGTCCATTGGTAGCGCGGTTGTTGAAGGAAACATCGATCCGCAAATTGTACAAGAAACTTTACAGGCGGGTGATCGCCTCTGCGAGTAAACCTTGAAGAATTACATATCCCTGCTAGGCCTGGAATTTGACCCGTTCGAGCCCGGAGCACGAAGCAGGGATTTTTTCTTTACCCAGTCCAGCCAGCAACTTCTTTCCGAAGTCTTTGATCTCTCCCTATACAGTACCACCATGATTTCTATTTCAGGTCCGTTGGGTTCTGGCAAGTCCACCCTGATCGAGCCGTTGGTAGGTAGCTATGGAGAAGAGGCGCAAACAGTCGCTATAAAGGCTTCGCTGTTCATGACACCTATGCAATTTCTGGAAGCTCTTATGGAGCGAATGGAAATCGTGCCGGATGAGGCGGGCGATGTGGAGCAATGCCTTGAGCAACTGCAGCGGATTGCTGAGCAGATGGACATGGATGCGAGGTATTTGATTCTCATTGTTGACGATGCTCATGAAATGAGTGCCGAGGTGTTGCAGGTATTGCAGGATATCTCCGCTCGAAGTGAGAATATTCGTAGTATCCTGATTGGGGAAAGTCAGCTCGAAAACATGCTGCGCAGTGCTATGGGTGAGGAGGGTTTCGACCAGCTTGCCAGATTCGATTTGCAGGAGTTTGGTAGCGAAGAAGTTAATGAATACATCAGCTTTAAGCTTGAAACCGCCGGATACAAGGGAGCTCTGCCTTTGTCTGGAGTGGTGATTGGTGGTCTTGTTAATGAGTCTAATGGTATTCCCGGCACAGTAAATGCGCTGGCTTCCGATGCTCTGGAAAACTCCTACGAAGAGCAGCAAGACGCGGACGAAAATGGCTCTGTAAATATCCTGCGAACGGTTACTCCTGCTCATTACGGAGCGGCGGCTACACTGTTCGTTCTGCTGTTGGCGATTTTGATCTTCTGGGACAGCGGGGAAGAGCCCGATATGCCAGCGGCATCCGATTCGATGCTCTCTGGCAATGATTTTTCTGCTGATTTCCCAGACTCTCGCCCAGCAAACACAGGAAGGACCACGCTGCAGATTCCTATCGAAATTAATACTGACAATCCGCAACGAGCTGCGGCAGATGCATTAGCGCAAGTAGAGGAATCAACACAGGAAGTTCCGCTAGAAGCTGTCGAAGAGCTTGTGCCTGAAGTGCTGCAAGAAGTGGTACAGGAAGTGGTACAAGAAGCTGCGCAAGAGCCTGTTGTCCAGCAACTACTTCCCCAGGAGCAAATAGCCCGGTCGCCTGTGACAGAGGTTGAGCCCGGGTCAGTAGCATCACAACTGCAGTTGAGTCCATTCGAAGCTGAACTCATGAATCAGCCCCGGGACAATCTCACCATTCAATTACTGGGTTCCAGATCGGAAGAGAATGTGGAAGGCTTTCGAGGGTCGAATTCCCGGCCAGGCATGGGTTATTTTCAAACCGTGTATCAACAGCAACCTTGGTTTGTGCTCATACTGGGCAGCTTCGACAGCCGGGCAAATGCTTCAGAAATCATCGATACACTTCCCCAGTCCTTGCGCTCTCTCGAGCCCTGGGTCAGAAGCATCGGGGATATACAGGATGAAATCCGCGAATATCGAAGCCCCTGACTCTTGTTACAAGGCCCAAACCAGGAGCCCCGCTATAATCGTCCCCTTAGCACTTACTAAACTCCTCGCTATAAACATTACGCCGTCACCCAGGATTGTTGCCGTTTGTGTAAACAGATGGCTCGTGTAAAATTGCCCCTTTTTCAGCCCGTGGAATAGCAGTAGTTCAGGGGCAATACAAATTGGGATAGTGTCGACTGTGTCAGAATTTGCAGAGTTAAAAAATGATCGCTTTCTAAGAGCCTTGCTTCGAGAGGAGGTCGATCAGACTCCAGTATGGATGATGCGACAAGCTGGGCGTTATCTGCCGGAGTATCGTGCTACCCGTAAGCAGGCTGGTGACTTCATGTCTCTTTGTCAGTCGCCTGAACTGGCTTGTGAAGTTACCATGCAACCATTACGACGATACTCTTTCGATGCCGCGATTCTGTTCTCGGACATTCTGACCATTCCTGATGCCATGGGCCAGGGACTCTATTTCGAAGAAGGAGAAGGGCCAAAATTCAGCAAAGTTATCCGCAGCGCTGCAGATGTAGAGCGGTTGCCAGAAGTAGATATTGCCAGCGAATTGTCCTATGTCACCGATGCAGTATCTGTTATTCGCAAAGAGCTGAATGGCAAAGTTCCCTTGATCGGATTTTCCGGAAGCCCCTGGACACTCGCTACTTATATGATTGAGGGTGGGGGGAGTAAGGACTTCAGGATTGCCAAGCAGTTTATGTACGATAATCCTGAGGCCATGCATCTATTGCTGGAAAAACTAGCCGGAGCAGTAATCGATTATCTTAATGCCCAGATTAAAGCAGGGGCCCAGGCCGTGCAGATATTCGATACTTGGGGAGGAATTCTTACTCCTGCCGCTTATGCGGAATTCTCATTGGCCTATATGAACAAAATTGTTGCCGGGCTAATCAAGGAGAACGATGGTCGAAAGGTGCCCTCAATTCTCTTTACCAAGAATGGCGGTCAATGGTTGGAACAAATAGCGGACAGCGGTTGTCAGGGAATTGGTCTGGACTGGACCACTGACATCGGCAATGCCCGTGCCCGCATTGGTGATCGGGTAGCCCTGCAGGGCAATATGGATCCCACCATGCTTTACGCGTCTCCGCACGCGATACGTAAAGAGGTAGGGTCTATTCTTCAGAGTTTTGGTAATGGCCCGGGGCACGTTTTTAATCTCGGCCATGGAATTACTCCAGAAGTGAATCCGGACAACGTGGCGGTGTTCGCTGATTCCGTGCATGAGCTATCCAGCCAGTATCATTCATAAATCCCCATGGGACCCGACAAAAAATGTCTTCTTCAAATGACAGCCAGGCCAGCCCTTCAGGCAAGGCAGGCTGGGCAGTAATAAGTCTGGGTTCCAATTTGCCCTCCCGATATGGGTCGCCTGAAAACACGCTGGAAGAAGCGATTAGCCGCTTGCGAGCGTTGGTTTCAGAAGAGATTGTCGGGAGTACTATGAAGCTTGATGAAGGGTCTGTTGAGGGGGCTATAGCAAATGGTTTCCTCAGCTCATCCCTGTATCTTACCGAGCCCTGCGATTGCGAGCCAGGCACCCCCGACTTTGTAAACGCGGCGGTTGCGCTGAGGCTTGACTCTGTTGATTCGGCGCAGGATCTGCTGCGGCGACTTTTGGCTATTGAAGTGGAGTTTGGTCGGCAGCTCGATAGCGATCGTGGCAAGGGATTAAACCTTGCCCGCAGCTTGGATTTGGACCTGATCTGTTTTGGGGAACTGCAGGTTTCCGGACAGGAGCTGACTCTTCCCCATCCCAGGGCCTGCCAGCGTCGCTTCGTGCTTGAGCCGATTGCTGAAATACTGCCTCGATTAGTCCTGCCGGGACAACAGCTTTCCGTATTCGGAATTTTGCAGGAGCTGTCTGCAACTGAAGCAGTAGAAAAAATATAAGCTGTTGATTTATATGGCCTAAACTGTAAATTCTCACAAAGTCTGCAGGATGTTGTCCAGAGAATCTCCGGCAATGAGTCTTACCGCCAAAATGTACTGAATGTACTGTTAGTATGCTGATAACTCTGGGCATGAGCCCTTCACAATGCTACGATACAAGAGTCTCTTGGAGAGTATAGGGGGTTATACGCCCGAAAATAATGAAAGCTGTAACACGCCATATAGTAATCAGTGCAATGTTTGGATTAACTATCCAGGCACCTGCTGCTATGGCTCAGGATGCCAGCTTCCTTGTTGCACCAAGTTCTCCCTTTATAGCTGCAACTCCACTAATCAGTATAGATCGAAATGTGGAAGAGCAAGACTTTCAGGGGGCACTTGTCGAAGATGCACTTAATTTCAATCTAGGAGTAGAGATTGAACCACTGCCTGGTTTCAGCGTTCGTGCAGATGCTTGGCAGTTGGAAGTTGATGAAGCGCCGTCTGCTGCGGTGAATGGTTCTGATTGGCAAAGCGGGCTTCCCCAGCTTTTCATTCAGGATTCAGAAATACACGAATTCAGTCTGGATAATCCTTTGCTGGGCAGCAACGTAGAAACTAATGGATTCGATCTGGGTGCTTCCTATGTATGGGAAACAACTCGCTTCGGTCAATTCACTCTCAGTACCAAGGCCACCTACGTAGAAGAATTCGAAAATAACAATGCTCTGTTCGATCTAGCCAGTAATGAAATTGGTGCAGTAGATGAGCGGATAATCATCCCTGAATTGCAGAGCAGTCTTATGCTTACCTGGGAGTTTGGTAATCACAGTGCCAGTGCAATCACCAATTATTTTGATTCATTCAAGGATATCAGCGAGCTGGATCTCGATGAGCTTAATGATCTGGTAGACAATATAACTACTGTAGACCTTCAGTATGGCTACAGTGTGCAAACCGGCTCTAACCAAGCGGTTATTTCCTTCGGTATTCGAAATATCTTCGATGAGAAGACAGCGCAAATCCTTAACTCAAGTACCCGCATACTTGATCAGAACGGACGTGTTGCTTACGGTTCTATCAAGTATCAGTTCTAAGCAGTTTTCGAACTGTCTATTAAATTCCATCATCGCTTTTCTGTGAGCAAAAAAAAGCCTGAATCAATTCAGGCTTAAAGTCTGCTCTAACACGTAATAAATAACTTCAATAAGGGAGAGTCGCTGGGCTACTGAAACTGCTTCCGTTGAGGCCACTGCAACTGATGCTATCAGCCTCGACAGTCTATTCATTATAGCCATTTGCTAAAATCAGTCTGTGCTCCGAATCACATTGGCCCAAATCGTTCTGGAATGCCTGATTTATTGTTTGAGCCTGCTCAGTGACGACTGGCACGTGCCAGCGACCATGCGTCAATTCTGGCGATGCCCGCTTTTGTGAGAGTCTTACTTATTTCTGAGATGGTGGTCGTCGTTGTGACGACATCATCGATTAGTGCGATGTGGTTCACAGTCCTCAATCCTGACTTTACACCCCGATAGCTATTTATTCTGAAGGCGCCGCCGAGATTAGATCTGCGAGCGGCGGCAGATTTCATTTGCAGCTGTGGCGTTGTATCTCTGCTGCGGATAAGCAGGTTACAATCCAGCGGGATGCTGCAGTGGCGGTGGATCTGCTTGGCAATTTCTGTGGACTGGTTAAATCCCCGTTCAATTAACCGGCGCCGATGAAGCGGCACGGGTATCAATAATTGGGGGGCTTGTCTTGCTGATAATAGGACTCGAACTCCTGACAGAGTATTTGGATGAGGGCGGCGGCGGAGGAAAAAGAAGCCATGTATTTAAAGTCGGATATCAATTTATCCACCGGAGATTGATAGTGGAAGATACTTTTGCAAAAGTTAAAAGCAGGAGCCGTTAACAGGCATCTACCGCACACCTGGGTGTCCGGAGAGGAAGCCGGGAATTTTAGGCTGCAGCGCAGACAGACCTCCTGACATCTGGGCAGGGACGATTCACAGAGCGAGCAGAGTCCTGAGCTACTATCGCTGGTCATCCGGCAAATAACGCAGCTGCAGGGAAATTTCATCATGTCGCGCTCGACCACCAAATAACCATTGGAGAGTTCTAACTATAGTCCGGAATGAATGGATTGCATGATTTTTCGATGCCTGAGCTTGTGGCGCCTGACCTTGGGACGAAAGGAGCTACCTGAAAATGGCGGCTTCACATATAATTACGTTTCAACGGGAAAATACCCCGCAAGCGGGGTGATTAGGTAAATGGGGAACAAACAAAATGACTACTTATCGAGCGCCACTGAAGGACATAGAGTTCCTGATGCGCGATGTATTCGATGCTGAAAGCATGTTTGCGGCAATGCCCGAAACAGAAGAAGTAAGTGAAGATCTAATTTTGGCCATTCTGGAAGAAGCCGGAAAGATCGCCGAAAGATTGCTGGCGCCGATCAACCAGTCCGGTGATGAGCAGGCCTGCAAATTCAATGAAGGAGTGGTGACTACCCCAGATGGTTTCCGGGAAGCCTACAAAGCCTATGCCGAGGGAGGCTGGTCCAGTCTAACTGGCGATGTGAATTACGGCGGGCAGGGCATGCCCAAAATGTTATCCGCTATGTCCGAGGAGATGTCCTTTGCTGCCAACTCTTCATTTGCCCTGTACACAATTCTTAATGCCGGAGCTACCCTGACCCTGAGTCACCATGGTAGCAAAGAGCTCAAGCAGACCTATCTGCCGAAAATGTATGAAGGCCGCTGGTCGGGAACCATGTGTCTAACTGAGCCCCACGCGGGGACTGACCTTGGCATGATCAAGTCGCGGGCTATCGACAATGGCGACGGCTCCTATAAAGTTTCCGGCACCAAGATTTTTATTACGGCCGGCGAGCATGACCTTTCCGAAAATATCATTCACCTGGTATTGGCCAAGCTGCCAGATGCGCCAGCTGGTCCCAGGGGCATATCCCTGTTTCTGGTTCCTAAGATGGCCGTTGGCGACAATGGTGAACTGACTGGTGAGAACAATAACGTTAGTTGTGGCTCCATTGAGCACAAGATGGGAATCAGGGCGTCTGCTACTTGTGTGATGAATTTCGATCAGTCACGTGGCTATTTGCTAGGCGAGCTGAACAAGGGGCTGTCCCATATGTTCACCATGATGAACTACGAAAGATTGTCTATGGGTTTGCAGGGGAATGGTCTGGCAGAAAGCTCTTACCAGGTAGCTGCGGCTTACGCCAAGGAAAGAGTGCAGGGCAGGGCACCTGCTGGGGCCCAGCAGCCTGAGGCGAATGCAGATCCAATACTGGTTCACCCCGATGTGCGCAGAATGTTGCTAACTATGCGCGCCAATATATTGGCGGGTAGGGCATTATCTCTGTATGCCGCCAGTCAGCTAGATCTATCCCGCTATCATCCGGATGAGGCATGCCGTAACAAAGCTGCAGATCTTGTGGCTCTGCTTATTCCGGTACAAAAGGCGTATTGCTCAGATCGGGGCTTCGATGCCTGTGTTCTGGGACAACAGGTTCTGGGTGGTCATGGTTACGTGGCGGAATGGGGGCTTGAACAAAACGTTCGTGATGCTCGTATTGCCCAAATCTATGAAGGGACTAATGGGGTACAGGCACTGGATCTCATGGGGCGCAAGACAGTCCGTTGCAACGCCGAATTGTTAGGAGTATTGGTCTCGGAAATTGAAGATTTTGAAATGAGCCAGGCCGGCAATGATGCGATGGAACCCTATATGCAGATTTTGCAGAAAACCAAGCTGCACTTGCTGGATACAACCGAAAAGATTATAGCCCGCTCCGCTGATAACCCTGACGAAATCGGCGCGGCTTCTTATGCCTATTTGGAGTTAATGGGCCTTAGTCTTTACTGTTTTATGTGGGTGCGGATGATGGCGGCTGCTCTAAAAGCAAAACGCTCAGCAGACTCAGACGAGACATATCTTAAATCCCTGATGAATACAGGGGAGTTCTTCTTCGCCAGATTACTGCCCAAGGCAGATGCGCTTTCGGCTGAGATCGCTGCCGGTGCTGATACATTGATGGCTATGACAGCCGAGCAATTCTGATCGCGCATGAATGGCCAAGAATAATAAGGTAGTTGGCGGTAGCAGCTAGAAGGAACCGCGGAGTGGGTTTCTAGATAACCCACTCTACGCTGTCGGAAAACAATACTTTGTATTGATCCAGGTTTTCATCTTTCTCGCCCACAAGAATCATATTTCCTTCGCCCATGGGAATCACAACGCCATCGAATCGCTCATCGCGTATTTAAAATTCCGAGTCTACCGGGCTGTTATTTATAACAAATACACTTACTGCGCCCTTGCTGCCTTAAACCAGAAGGTGGGCACTTTCGTAGGCTGGGATAATGATGCAGGGCTTGGCAGAGCGAACGGTCAAGGACCGAGTCTGCTCGTTACTCACCAGATGCGTGCCGGCACCGGCCATGGTTTCATTGACAGCAGCCATCGCCACCAACTGGGAGTAGAGGCCGTCATTAATGGCATTAATCTCTTCGTTGTCTTCATATAAATGGGCGAGCACGCTGTCTCCAAGGTACAGCTCTTCCTCGAAAGGAGCCGAAATTCTGCCGAGGTTAAATGTCACTGCAAGTGCTACCACCAAACAGGCTGCAAAAGCGACCTGACGAAACCTTCCCGGTCGAGCGCTATTAATGCTTACTACATTGGATTCTTGCTGGTAGGCGGAATCCTCTTTGGGAATGGCCATAAGCCTGGCGGACAAACCCTGCGGAATCGTCACCTTATCCAGAGCTGCATGCAGTTCACTCTCAAACCCGCGGATCTCATCGAGAATTTTTTGCAGGGCAGGGTTGGTGTTAGCAGCGTCCAATAGATCCTGACCCACATCATTGGGATTTTCGAGAACCCTTTGTCTAAACTCTAATTCATCCATTTGCCTTGCTCACAATCATTGTCCTAGTCATAGTCATAACCATGATCTTAATTTCATATTCTATGTTATGAAGGTCGATAGCGCGCCCGGTTTGAAAAATTTGCACTAATGCTAGCCTTCCTGGTTCAGGTCACCTGGATCCAGATCAAACTCCTGTCTTAATTTGCTTCTTGCGCGAAACAGGCGGGTCATCACAGTGTTATTGTTAAGCTGCAGGGTGTCCGCAATCTCCTTTCCGCTGAAACCCCCAATCACTTGCAGCAACAAGGGCTCGCGATAATCGCTATCGAGGCAATTAATAGCCTTGTTCAGTAGCTCCCTGTCCATTTTGTTATCCGGCTCGGTGTCACTAGTTTCCGCGATGGATTGACCATCGATGTCCACAAGTTCGGGCCGGTACCTCTCCTACTGTCTGGCATTTCCCCGCTGTAGTATGGTGAATAGCCAGGCTTTAGCTGCCTTGTCATTCTGTAAGCTGTCCAGTGAGCGCCACGCGCGCAGAAAGGTCTCCTGAACCAGATCCTCGGCCATGGGCTGGTTTTGCACAACCAGATCGCGTAGCGAAACACGTCCTGATACAGCGCCGAAACCAGAGGTTCGTAGCGCTGTTGCTTATTTCTACCCTGTATGACCGGTGGGTCGCTTGATTTCATTCGGTTATATCTAAAAAGGTTTGGCTGATGTACTCTGACCTTACTGATTTTATTGAAATTTCTATCAGAACTGAGCCTTGCGGCTCGAGTGTGCCTAAATTGGCAAATTCCAGCAAGTAAATACTTATATGTTGTTTTCTCGAGGGGTTATCTTTCCCTGTTGCATTGGAGTTGTTTTGCTAAAGCTGTTTTTCTAATCTCGAGGCCTCTGTATACTTGCCTCAACAATTTATAGGCGGACTAGTCATGATAAGAATTGCCATCGCCGGAGCAGCCGGCCGTATGGGCAAGACTCTGGTTACAGCGGTCACCGAATCCGATGCGGACATGTCTGTTTCGGGAGCTACGGTATTGCCAGAAGACGGAGCCCTGGGTAGTGATATAGGCCTGTTGGCGACTGGTGTTCCTTTGGGGGTCACTGCTGTTGTCGGGCTTGAGCAAGCTGATGATTTCGATATCCTGATCGACTTTACCTCTCCTGAGTCCAGCGTGCAGCATCTTGAGTATTGCCTGACTAACAGCAAGGCCATGGTGATAGGTACCACCGGTTTCACGGATTCGGAACTGGCACAGTTCGTAGCTGCATCAAAAAAGATTCCTGTTCTCATGGCTCCGAACATGAGTATTGGAGTCAACCTCTGTCTGAAGCTGCTTGCTCAGGCAGCGGCGGTATTAGGGGATGAAGTAGATATTGAAATCAGTGAGGCTCATCATCGGCATAAGAAGGATGCGCCTTCAGGAACTGCTCTAAAGATGGGTGAGGTCATCGCGGATACCCTGAACCGGAATCTCGACGAAGTGGCAGTCTATGGCAGGGAGGGCATCGGGGAGGAAAGAGACAGCAAAACCATCGGCTTCGCTACCGTCAGGGCCGGTGATATTGTTGGCGACCACACAGTGACTTTCGCGGGGCCTGGAGAGCGGGTGGAGATTACCCACAAGGCCAGCAACCGAATGACCTTTGCCAACGGAGCAGTGCGGGCAGCCCAGTGGCTATCCGGCAAGAGTTCGGGATTATATTCAATGGATGACGTGCTGGGCTTTTAGAATCCGGCTAGGTGGTTACGGCTGAGACCAATTGAAGATATTTTGCTGAGATTTTTTCACTTCCTCATAGACAAGAGTGAGTGAGTTTTAATAGAATACTTGCTCAGTATGTTGGATGCTGAAACCTTTGCGAATTAATAAGAAAGCGGAGTGGAGAGATTCTTCATTCCGTTTTTTTGTGCCCGCAGTTTGGAACGTAAACAGTTAGAGTGAGTGGGGTGAAAGTGGCAGGAGAAGCTGTTCTGGCGTTAGAAGATGGCAGTATTTTTCGTGGTACTGCGATTGGGGCATCAGGAAGCTCCAGCGGGGAGGTTGTTTTTAATACTTCCATGACCGGCTATCAGGAGATTCTTACCGATCCTTCCTATGCCCGGCAAATAGTTACCCTGACTTATCCCCATATCGGGAATACGGGAGCCAATCAGGAAGACAATGAATCAGGCAATGTCTGGTGCTCAGGATTGGTAATTCGTGACCTTCCGCTTGTTGCCAGCAGCTGGCGCAAGCAGCAGACCCTGAATGAGTTTCTGATCGAACGAAACGTAGTCGCCATCGCCGAGATAGATACCCGGCGCCTGACTCGTGTGCTGCGTGACAAGGGGCCTTTAAATGGATGCCTGTTGTCAGGAGCCGAGCTGGAGTCCGGTGGTGAGGCATTGGCTCTGGAAAGAGCTCAGGAATTTCCCGGCTTGAAGGGTATGGATCTGGCGCAAGAAGTTTCCGCCAAAGAGAGTTATAAATGGAGTGGCGGTGTCTGGGACCTTGATGAAAGTCACCAGAGCTCAAATGAAAGTCGCTTCAAGGTGGTAGCTTACGATTATGGGGTCAAGCAGAACATTCTGCGTATGCTAGTGGCTCGCGGCTGCGATGTAACGGTAGTGCCTGCTCAGACACCGGCGTCGGAAGTGTTGGCCATGGAGCCGGATGGAGTATTTCTCTCCAACGGTCCCGGAGACCCCGAGCCCTGCGATTATGCTATTAGCGCAATAGGTGAGTTATTGGAACAGAGCGTTCCTCTGTTCGGAATCTGCCTCGGTTGCCAACTACTTGCTTTGGCTTGCGGTGCTCAAACAATCAAGATGCAGCTGGGACACCATGGCGCCAATCACCCGGTTCAGAATTTACGTGATGGCACAGTGTTAATTACCAGCCAGAATCACGGCTTTGCCGTGGATGGTGACAGTCTGCCGGACAATCTCGAGGCGACTCATAAGTCATTATTCGATGGTTCCCTGCAGGGTATTGAACGAAGCGATAAGCCGGCGTTCGGATTTCAGGGACATCCCGAGGCTAGCCCGGGACCTCACGATGTAGCGCCATTGTTTGATCACTTTATTGATCTGATGACTCAGGCAAAGTCTTGAGCCCAGTGCTTTGATCGGTAGCAGTCGAAAGAATTAAGTGAAAAGAAAGAATTAAGCAAGAAGGATTTAGTGAAAGACAAGCAGGGCGATTTTTTACCAGAACAATAAACAGGAAAGCCGCTGGCTTTTTCGACAAAACAACCAAGCAGGATAGAACGCAACAGCGATGCCTAGAAGAACAGACATAAGCAGTATTCTCATACTCGGTGCAGGTCCGATCATCATTGGTCAGGCTTGCGAATTCGATTATTCCGGAGCCCAAGCGTGCCAGGCGCTCAAGGAAGAAGGGTTCAGGGTGATTCTGGTGAACTCCAATCCGGCCACCATTATGACCGATCCGTCCATGGCGGAAGCTACCTATATCGAACCGGTGACCTGGCGCATTGTTGAAAAAATTATTGCCAAGGAAAAGCCTGATGCGATTCTGCCGACCATGGGTGGACAGACAGCACTCAATTGCGCACTGGACCTTAATCGCCACGGCGTTCTGGAAAAATACGGTGTCGAATTAATCGGGGCAAACTGCGAAGCCATCGATAAGGCAGAGGACAGAGAACTGTTCGACAATGCCATGAAGTCTATTAATCTCGAGACGCCTCGCCATTGCATGGCGCATGACATGGATCAGGCCCAGCAGGCGATGGAAGAGATCGGCTTTCCCTGCATTATTCGCCCTTCTTTTACCATGGGCGGCACCGGTGGTGGCATAGCTTATAACAAGGAAGAATTCGACGAGATCTGTAAGCGCGGTCTTGAGCTGTCCCCTACCAAAGAATTGTTGATAGATGAGTCTCTTATTGGCTGGAAGGAATTCGAGCTGGAAGTGGTAAGAGATAAAAACGACAACTGTATTATTGTCTGCTCTATTGAGAATTTCGATGCCATGGGTGTGCATACCGGAGACTCCATCACTGTAGCTCCGGCTCAGACTCTTACCGATAAGGAATATCAGATAATGCGAAATGCAGCTATCGATGTTCTTCGAGAGATTGGTGTTGAAACCGGCGGCTCAAACGTGCAATTCGGTCTCGATCCGAAAACCGGGCGTCTGGTCATAATTGAAATGAATCCTCGGGTGTCCCGTTCCTCAGCACTTGCATCGAAGGCCACTGGCTTTCCTATTGCCCGGGTTGCGGCCAAGCTGGCTATCGGCTTTACCCTAGACGAATTACGAAATGAAATTACCGGTGGCGTTACCCCGGCTTCATTCGAACCAACAATAGACTATGTAGTAACCAAGATTCCACGATTTACTTTCGAGAAGTTCCCGGAAGCCAATGATCGACTTACCACCCAGATGAAATCTGTCGGTGAGGTTATGGCTATTGGACGTACATTCCAGGAGTCCATGCAGAAAGCACTTCGAGGTCTTGAAACCGGAATGTGCGGGCTCGATCCGGTGCTGGATACTGCGCTGAGCCATTCCAAAGAGATTCTCACCCGCGAACTTACTGAGACCGGTGCCGAGCGTGTCTGGTATCTGGCGGATGCTTTCCGTCAGAACTGGACAGTGGAGACTGTTTACGAGCTGAGCGGAGTCGACCCCTGGTTTCTCGTGCAAATTGAAGACCTGGTACGTATCGAGCGAGCTCTAGTCGGGCGCAAGCTTGATTCGATCGACCGGGCTGAAATTTTGTCTCTCAAGCGCAAGGGCTTTTCCGATAAGCGTCTTGCCCAGCTTTTGGAAATACCTGAACTGCAAGTGCAGCAGGCCAGACACAAGCTGGAAGTGAGACCGGTGTATAAGAGAGTAGATACCTGTGCTGCGGAGTTTGTTTCTTCAACGGCCTATATGTATTCAACCTATGAAGAAGAGTGCGAGGCCCAGCCTTCCGATCGTGAAAAGATAATGGTGTTGGGTGGCGGTCCGAACAGGATCGGGCAGGGAATCGAATTTGATTACTGCTGTGTACATGCGGCATTGGCCATGCGTGAAGATGGCTACGAAACCATCATGGTTAACTGCAATCCTGAAACGGTTTCAACCGATTATAATATTTCTGACAGATTGTTCTTTGAACCGCTAACTTACGAAGATGTCATCGAGATAGCTCATCTCGAAAAACCGAAAGGCGTCATTGTGCAGTTTGGTGGCCAAACTCCGCTGAACCTGGTCAAGCGGCTTGAAGACGCAGGCGTACCTGTTATTGGTACCACTCCGGATGCTATCGACCGGGCGGAAGACAGGGAACGCTTTCAGCAGCTAATTGAGGGGCTTGGTCTTAAGCAGCCTCCGAACCGAACTGTACGCAGTGTGGACGAGAGTATCGCCGCTGCAAACGAAATTTACTATCCACTGGTGGTAAGACCTTCCTATGTGTTGGGCGGCCGGGCGATGGAGATTGTTTACAACGAAGAAGAATTAAATCGCTATATGCACGACGCAGTGAAAGTATCCAATGAAAGCCCGGTGCTGCTGGATTATTTCCTCAATGCGGCTATCGAAGTGGATGTAGATCTGGTTTGCGACGGTGAGCAAGTTGTAGTGGGTGCAATCATGCAACACATCGAGCAGGCCGGAATTCACTCTGGCGACTCGGCGTGCTCATTGCCGCCTTATAATCTGCCTATGGATGTGCAGAATCTGATACGCAAGCAGGTTAGCGACCTGGCTCTGGAGTTGGGTGTGGTTGGATTAATGAATACCCAGTTGGCTTATCAGGATGGCGAAGTCTATATTATTGAAGTGAATCCTCGCGCCTCGCGCACGGTTCCTTTTGTCTCCAAGTGCATTGGCCGATCTCTGGCTCAAGTTGCTGCCCGGTGTATGATCGGCACCAAGTTGGTGGATCAGGGTTTTACCGAAGAAGTTATTCCAAAAACTTTTGCAGTAAAAGAAGCGGTATTCCCATTCAATAAATTTCCTGGAGTGGATCCAATCCTAGGCCCTGAAATGAAATCTACCGGCGAAGTTATGGGGGTAGGCATCACCTTTGCTGAGGCCTATGCCAAGGCGGAAATAGGTGCAGGTCATGTTATTGAAACGTCGGGCACTGCCTTTATTAGCGTGCGGGATGCGGACAAACATTCCGTAGCCGAGGTCGCCAGACGACTTAAGTCGCTGGGTTATTCCCTCGCTGCAACCCATGGTACTGCCCGGGTTATCGAAGATGCAGGTATCGAAGTCAGCTGGGTGAATAAAGTTGCCGAAGGTAGACCTCATATTGTCGATATGCTAAAAAATGACGAGATTCAGTTAGTGGTTAACACCACGGAAGGAAAGCAGGCTATCGCCGACTCTTCGATGATTCGTCGTACCGCCCTCAGGCATGATGTATTCTGCACTACCACCATCGCAGGTGCTCTGGCAGTTTGCGACTCGCTGGATTTTGGCAATAATATGTCCGTATATACAATTCAGTCTCTGCATGCGGCGCTGAATTAGTCTATACAACATTCATTACACCCCACATTTAAGGGAACACATCCGTAGAAGTGTGAAATGATTTCTACGAAGCGAATTAATTATGCGTAGAGTACCAATGACAGTAGAGGGCGCAGAAGTATTGCGCGCAGAGCTCAATGAGTTAAAGACCGTTAACCGGCCTAGAATCATTGCGGCAATTGCCGAAGCTCGCGAGCACGGCGACCTTAAGGAAAACGCTGAGTATCATGCGGCGCGGGAACAACAAAGTTTCTGTGAAGGTCGCATTACAGAGATCGAAGGCAAGCTTTCCGATTCCGAGATAATTGATGTAACAAACATTCCTCATACAGGCAGAGTGATTTTTGGAACAACAGTATCTTTGATAAATCTGGAGACTGACAAGCCGGTGAGCTACCGGATTGTTGGTGAAGACGAGGCTGATGTTGCCTCGGGGAAGATATCTGTGGCCTCACCGATTGCCCGTGCAATCATGGGAAAGGAAGAAGGAGACGAGGTGGTGGTTAAAGCGCCTGCCGGTGACATCGAATTTGAAATTGATCTTGTCGAACATAAATAGCTGAACTTAAGTTGTTGCACATAGGTAGATCAACAAAGGTAGGTCAATATAGGCAGCTCAGCACAAGCGATACAGCAGAAAATGTAGAGTCGATCAGGTTTTGTGGCGCTTTAAGTTGGACAGTCGCTCATTAGGTTTCTTTGCTGCCCGGTATATTAGAATGATGTGGCCAATACTCTGCACGCATTCAGCTTTGAACTCAGTACAGATAGATTCCGTAAGAGATTTTTTCTCGTCACGATCAGCGACCACCAGTTTTATCTTAATCAGCTCGTGATCCCGCAGGGCGCGATCTATTTCGAGTTTAATGTTTTCACTGAGACCTTTTTCTGCAATTGAAATAATTGGGTGTAAATTGTGTCCAATTGCTCTGAATCGTTTCTTCGCTGCGTTACTTAGGCTCATGGCTTGCTTAGGCTCTTGGTAGTATTGGTTCTGAATTATGCTTTCCGGACTGCTGATAGCGATGGTATCTGTAGTTAGTGCTCTGTAGTTAGGGCTCTGTAGTTAGCACTCTAAAGTTAAGATATTGACGCTATCAACGAAGGATGCGGATTCTAACGGAAGCGACCTATTTAATAAATGTAAACTTGAGTTGTGCGGACAAAAACGTAATAACAGATAGGATTTATAGAAGGTATGGCCCGCTCTAAAACCAGTAAACAATGGTTGAAAGAACATTTCGAAGACTCATATGTAAAGCAGAGTCAGGAGATGGGATATCGGTCGCGGGCGAGTTTTAAACTGTTGGAGCTTCATAAGCAGGACAAGCTGTTCAAGCGAGGTATGACTGTGGTGGATCTCGGCGCTGTCCCTGGTGGTTGGTCACAGGTGGCCGCTGAGCTGGTCGGCTACAAGGGCAGGGTGATTGCCAGCGATATCCTAAAAATGGACTCCCTGCCGGATGTGGAGTTCATACAAGGGGATTTCACCGAACAGGAGGTATTGGACAAGTTGCTGGAATGTCTCGGAGATGAGGCTGCAGACCTTGTAATCTCTGATATGGCCCCCAATATGAGTGGAGTGAAGGTCATTGATCAGCCTAGGGTGATGTATTTGGCTGAATTGGCGCTGGATATGGCCCGAACCACCCTGAAACCGGGGGGTGGGCTACTTATGAAGGTGTTTCATGGCGAGGGTATCGAGGCTCTGCAGAAAGAATTACGAAGCAGTTTTACCACCCTGAGAGTGCGCAAACCCAAGGCTTCCAGGGCGAGATCGAGCGAAATTTACCTACTATCGACCGGTTTTCGGGGTCAAAACTAAGAATAGCGCGCTTTTGTGTGTTAAATTTTAAGCAAGATTAGCTGGCTGTGGCATATTGACTGGATAACAGGCCTGTCCACAGCCTTTAAAAACTTTAGTGTTGGGGGATAAACCCTTGAATGATATGGCAAAAAATCTGATCCTCTGGATGATCATCGCTGGTGTGTTGTTGACAGTTTTCAACAATATCAACACCGAAACCAGAGAAGACAGCATCAATTACTCTGAATTCATCCGCGAAGTGCGCTCCGGGCGTGTTTCTGCTGTGGAGCTAGCAGGCATCAATATCACCGGTATTCGCAGCGATAGCTCCCAGTTCCGCACAGTGATGCCATTGATCGGTGACGATCAATTGATGAGTGACCTGTTCGATAACAATGTGGAAATAATTGCCAACGAGCCAGAACAGCGCAGTATCTGGACAGACCTGCTGCTGTCTATTTTTCCGATCCTGATTATTGTAGCCCTGTTCCTGTTTTTTATGCGGCAGATGCAGGGCGGTGGTGCCGGTGGTAAAGGCGGCCCCATGTCTTTTGGAAAGAGTAAGGCAAAGCTGCTGGGCGAAGACCAGATCAAGGTAACCTTTGCAGATGTTGCTGGTGTGGACGAAGCGAAGGAAGACGTGCAGGAACTGGTCGAGTTTCTGAGAGAGCCGGACAAATTCCAGCGCCTGGGTGGACGCATTCCCCGCGGTATTTTAATGGTGGGTCAACCGGGTACCGGTAAGACATTATTGGCCAAGGCGATTGCGGGCGAAGCGAAAGTTCCTTTCTTTTCCATCTCCGGTTCTGACTTTGTTGAGATGTTTGTTGGTGTTGGTGCCTCACGAGTTCGTGACATGTTTGAACAGGCCAAGAAGGCTGCGCCATGCATTATTTTTATCGATGAGATCGATGCTGTGGGCAGACACCGTGGCGCCGGACTTGGTGGCGGACACGATGAAAGAGAACAGACACTTAACCAGCTGCTGGTAGAAATGGATGGCTTCGAGATGAATGACGGAGTGATCGTCGTAGCCGCTACTAACCGACCGGATGTGCTCGACCCGGCGCTATTGCGTCCAGGTCGTTTTGACCGTCAGGTTGTTGTGGGCTTGCCTGATATTCGCGGTCGAGAGCAAATCCTGAAAGTACATATGCGCAAGGTTCCAATCGATGACAATGTGAGAGCCAGCGTGATCGCCAGAGGCACGCCAGGATTTTCTGGCGCAGATTTGGCTAATCTTGTAAATGAAGCAGCTCTGTTTGCAGCCCGCGCCAGCAGAAGATTGGTTGGCATGGAAGAGTTCGAAAAAGCCAAAGACAAAATCATGATGGGTGCCGAACGTAAGTCCATGGTGATGTCCGACAAGGAAAGAGTGAACACTGCTTATCATGAAGCAGGTCACGCGATTGTAGGACGCCTAGTGCCTGAACATGACCCTGTCTACAAGGTTAGTATTATTCCTCGAGGACGAGCGTTGGGTGTCACCATGTTCCTGCCTGAAGAAGACCGCTACAGTTTAAGCAAGCAGGGTATCCTCTCCCAGATTTGTAGCCTCTATGGTGGGCGTATTGCAGAGGAAATGACATTGGGTAAAGAGAGAGTGACAACTGGCGCCTCAAATGATATCCAGCGTGCTACCGAGATGGCTCGTAATATGGTTACCAAGTGGGGCTTGTCTGATGAGCTGGGACCCTTGCTTTATTCCGAAGACGAGGGAGAAGTATTCCTCGGACGTTCGGCGGCATCCCAGTCAAAATCTGTTTCCGGTGATACGGCTACGGCTATCGATAAAGAAGTCCGCAAGATAATAGATGATTGCTATGCCCGTGCTACCGAAATTCTCACAGAAAACCGAGACGCTCTTGAGAAGATGAAAGATGCTTTGATGGAATATGAAACTATCGACATCGATCAAATCAACGACATCATGTCAGGGAAGGATCCGCGCCCACCATCGGACTGGTCTGATTCCAGTGACGATGATTCCGGTGCGGCAAACAGTAATCAAGAGTCCGAAAAATCAAAGACTGATGACTCGGGTACTATCGGTGGCCCTGCCAGCGAGCACTAAAAACTTCATACTTTTGATACAAGCACTTTTCACGTGACCCAACTACTTTTAGCAGGAGACCGACAGATTGATCTGTCGACTCCTGTGTGTATGGGTATTCTCAATGTGACACCGGACTCCTTTTCCGATGGTGCGCAACTAGCCCGGGATAACTCTGCAGAATTCAAGGTCGATCTGGACAAGGTCAAATTTCGAGCCGAAGCCATGATTGATCAGGGCGCCACTTTTTTGGATGTGGGTGGTGAGTCCACCAGACCTGGAGCGGCTACGGTTTCATTACAGCAGGAATTGGATCGGGTACTTCCGATTATCGAAACTATTTGCAGTGGCTTCGATGTTTGCGTTTCGGTGGATACCAGTAAGCCGGAGGTAATGCGCCAGGCAATCGTGGCAGGAGCAGAGCTGATTAACGATATTCGTGCCTTATCGGAAGAAGGGGCGATGGAAGTTGTTAGCAACAGTAATGTGGCTGTCTGTCTGATGCATATGCAGGGTCAACCGCAGACAATGCAGAATTCAATTAGCTATAGCGATGTAGTGGATGAGGTGCTGGCCTTTCTTCAAGCGAAGGCGATTTCATGTAACGAAGCCGGAATTCCTCAATCACGATTGTTGCTGGACCCGGGCTTCGGCTTTGGCAAGACAGTTGAACATAACTTTCGCCTGTTGGCGGAGCTGTCCCGCTTTCAGCAACTGGAAATACCCTTATTGGTCGGGGTTTCTCGTAAATCCATGATCGGCGCAGCGACAGACCGACCCGTAGATCAGCGTCTTGCCGGGTCTATAGCAGCTACTGCATCTGCTCTGGCCAGCGGTGCCAGTATCATCCGCAGCCATGATGTTGCTGCCACCATGGACGCAATTAGAGTAAACTCTGCTATTTCCAACGCACGAATGAGTAAGTGATGAATTCACAGGCTAAAAAACAAACAAAGCGTTATTTTGGAACCGATGGCATTCGTGGAACGGTAGGGCAATCACCTATTACTCCCGACTTCATGCTCAAGCTAGGCTGGGCGGCGGGAACTGTATTTGCAAATAAGGGAAATGCCCGTAACAAGATATTGATTGGAAAAGACACCCGAATTTCGGGCTATATGTTCGAGGCGGCTCTTGAGGCCGGAGTGACGGCGGCTGGTGTGGATATTAATCTGCTTGGGCCGATGCCAACGCCGGCAATAGCCTATTTGACCCGCACTTTGCGAGCCCAGGCTGGCATAGTTATTTCCGCTTCCCATAACTCTTTCGAAGATAACGGAATCAAATTCTTCTCCGGTGAAGGCACCAAACTTCCGGACGAAGTGGAATATGCCATCGAAGAACAGTTAGCTAAAGAAGTTTCTACTGTAAACCCGCAGTTGCTTGGTAAGGCTTCGCGTATAACAGATGCAGCAGGTCGTTATATTGAGTTCTGTAAGAGTACAGTTGATTCTTCACTTAAATTCAGTGGTCTGAAAATAGTTGTCGATTGTGGTCATGGCTCTACCTATCACATTGCCCCGGCTGTATTTGAAGAGTTGGGAGCAAATGTAATTTCCATCGGTGTTTCTCCTGATGGTTTGAATATTAATGAGAATAGCGGATCTACTTCACCGCAGAAACTCGCCGAGACTGTCATTGAAGAAGGTGCTGATTTTGGTGTTGCCTTCGATGGCGACGGCGACCGCTTGATCATGGTTGATGAGTTGGGAAATATCGTAGACGGGGACGAGATTCTTTATGTGATCGCCAGAGACCGTCGTAGACAGAATATAGACTTCGGCGGAGTGGTTGGCACCACCATGAGCAATCTGGGTCTCGAGCAGGCATTGGATGCCCTCGGAGTTCCCTTCGTGCGAACCGATGTAGGCGATCGCTATGTCATGCAGGAAATGTTGAGCAAGGGTTGGAATCTTGGTGGAGAATCGTCGGGCCATATAATCTGTCTGGACATTAATACCACTGGAGACGGAATTGTTTCTGCATTGCAGGCTTTGGTTGCAGTGGTTAATTGCGATCAGCCATTGTCAGTGCTTTGCAAGAAGATGGTAAAGATGCCCCAAACCATGATTAATATCAGAATGCCTAACGATGTCGATCTTAAGGGTAACAAGAGTGTGCAGTCTGCAGTTGCTGGCGTAGAGAAAACCCTCGGCAAAGACGGTCGGGTATTATTGAGGCCATCCGGAACCGAGCCGCTGGTTCGGGTTATGGTTGAGGGCAAGGATGCAACCAAGGTGGAATCCCTGGCCGGGGAGTTGGCCCAGGCTGTGGCGGAAGAGTTTGGTGCCAGCCTCTAGCGGGTTCCGACTGCAGCGTGCAGTGTTGATGTTAGTGCCGGCATTGTTGCAAGACCCGTATATCTTGGGTAGTATTGGCGCCCGTTTTAGCTGGGCCAAGTAAGTAGTTTGGCTTGGAATGAATCAGGAAGGGTCGAATTTGCCATGCGTCGAAAGCTGATAGTTGGAAACTGGAAGATGCACGGCAGCCGGCAGCAGGTCAAAGAGCTATTGCACGACATGGAGACGGCAGCATCCCATGTCTCCTTAGATGTAGAAATCGGGGTCTGCCCGACTTTTTTGCATCTGGCCGATGCGGTGGGATCAGGTGCGGAGCGCATCAAGCTTGGTGCTCAAAATGTTTATTCTGAGCCCAAGGGTGCATTCACCGGTGAAGTTTCAGTGCCAATGCTGGCTGAATTTGGCCTCGATTATGTAATCGTTGGGCATTCAGAGCGAAGAGATATATTTGGTGAATCAGATCAGCTGATTGCCGAGAAGTTCATCGCCGTGCAGGCTGGCAATATTTTGCCCATATTGTGCGTTGGTGAGACCCTGCAGCAGAGAGAAGCTGGGATCACCGAAGAGACTGTGTTGAAGCAGCTTGATGCGGTTGTCAATGCGGCAGGAATCGAAGCCTTTGCCAATGCAGTAATTGCCTATGAGCCGGTTTGGGCAATAGGTACCGGAAAGACAGCGTCTCCGGAGCAGGCTCAACAGGTCCATCAGGTATTGCGAGAGCACCTGGCAAAACTAAGCCCTGAGATTGCAGGGCAGATACGAATTATTTACGGAGGCAGCGTAAACAGCGCTAATTCCGACGAGTTGCTTTCCCAAGCTGATATTGATGGCGGTTTGGTAGGTGGAGCCTCATTGAAGGCGGAAGAATTTATATCCATTTGTAAAAGTGCGGATTAAGAATTATGGAAACCATAATAATTGTTGTTCATGTAATTGTAGCTGTAGTGATTGTAGGCCTTGTGCTATTGCAGCACGGTAAGGGTGCCGATGCTGGTGCTTCTTTCGGAGCTGGCGCCTCTCAGACTGTATTCGGAGCTTCCGGAAGCGGTAATTTTCTGGTACAGGCCACCACTATTGCAGCCACTATCTTCTTTGTAACCAGTCTTTCTCTGGCCATTTTTGCCAAGAGTCAGTCAGGTATCGGTTCTGCAGCGGGTCTGCCTATAGCGAACCCGGATATCCTGGAAGATCTTCCTATAATTACACCAACAACAGATTCCGATATTCCTCAGCTCGATGCGGCTCCAGAGCCCTCTGACAGTCAGGATGATGTCCCAAGTCTGCCGGGCCAGTAAGGCCAGCTGCTAGCGGATACGAAGAATTGCCGAAGTGGTGGAATTGGTAGACACGCTATCTTGAGGGGGTAGTGACCTACGGTCGTGCCGGTTCAAGTCCGGCCTTCGGCACCAAATCATCAGGCCCGAATCTCTCGCAGATTCGGGCCTATTTTGTGGCTCTGAGGAAAAACCCGCGAAACCCGCGTAAATCCTTGACCTTAGCCCCATCTAGTCCTTATAATTCGCTCCCCTTGAGAAATCGCAGTCTGGAATATACCCAGACAATAATTTCCATATAAATCAAGGATATAATTTAGGGTGTCGCCGCAGTTTAGCGCACACCAGCCAGAGCGAGAATTTAAGAATTGTTGCGGGGTGGAGCAGTCTGGCAGCTCGTCGGGCTCATAACCCGAAGGTCGTAGGTTCAAATCCTGCCCCCGCTACCAATTTAGAATGTAGTGTTTGTAGGAAGAGTGCCCCACGATCGGGCTCGACTCTTGACGCGGCGCAACCGCTGAAGGTCGTAGGTTTAAATCCTGCCCCACAATACTTCATGACACCATGCTTTAGGCCAGCCCGGGACGGGTCGGTACTAAGGATTTTGAGAGTGGGCCTATGGCCCATTTTTTGTATGTAGGTTTTTGTAAGCGGGAAAGCCTGCAGTGAAATTAAACTGCTCGGCGTGTACGGGCTTTAGCAGGATTGAGAAGAATACTGTGAAGAGTAGTGTTGCGCTGGTTACAGAATTGGTCGAGCCTACAGTCGAAGCTCTTGGTTTAGAGCTTTGGGGGGTTGAGCATATTCAACAAGGCCATATGTCCCTGTTGAGAATATATATCGAAAGTGATGAAGGCATCACTATCGAAGATTGCGAAAAGGTCAGTCGTCAGGTCAGTGCGATATTTGATGTTGAGGACCCGATAGCCGGTGAATATACCCTTGAGGTTTCGTCGCCGGGAGTTGATAGGCCGCTGTTTACTGTCGAACAGTTTCAGCAATATGAAGGCAGTGAAGTTAGTTTGCGGATGTCATCTCCAGTGGAGGGGCGTCGCAAGTTTAAAGGTAAGATAGTTAAGGTTACAGGAGATACTATTAGCTTGCTTGTGGATGGTACCGAGTACGAATTGGTACAACCCGATGTAGAGAAAGCTTCTATTGTTTTTCAGTAATACTTTCTAGTTTATTTTTACTCCATGCTCTGGAATTGAGTCCGGAACAAAGCTTTGAGTAAGGTGACGCAGTTATGATGAGTAAAGAAATATTAATGGTTGCAGATGCTGTCTCTAACGAGAAAGGTGTCTCGCGTGGTGTGATTTTCGAAGCTATTGAGTCGGCACTTGCCACAGCCACCAAAAAACTTAACGACAAAGATGAGATTGATTGTCGGGTATCGGTGGACCGCGAGTCTGGCGAATACGAGACATTTCGTGTCTGGACTGTAGTAGAGGACGAGGAGTATCTCGAAGAAGGCTCCCAGTACACTCTTGAGCAGGCCACAGAAAAAGACAAGTCTCTTGCTATCGGTGACACTATCGAGGAAAAAATCGATAATGTTGAATTTGGTCGTATTGCTGCACAAACTGCCAAGCAGGTTATTGTCCAGAAAGTTCGCGAAGCCGAGCGTGAAATTGTTATAGGTGACTACAAGGATAGAGTCGGAGAGCTTGTTGCCGGTACTGTTAAGAAAGTTACCCGCGACAATATCATCGTCGATCTTGGCAGCAATGCCGAAGCTCTCTTGTCTCGCGATCAAATGATTCCACGAGAGACTTTTCGTATGGGCGATCGTATGCGTGCCCTGCTAATCGATGTCCGCTCAGAGCAACGCGGTCCCCAGCTTTTCCTGAGCCGAACCTCTCCGGATATGCTGATCGAACTATTCAAGATTGAAGTGCCAGAGATCTCCGAAGAAATTATTGAAATTAAAGCCGCCGCGCGTGATCCGGGTTCCAGAGCAAAGATCGTCGTGAGTACTAATGATGGCCGCATCGACCCTGTGGGTGCCTGTGTAGGTATGAGAGGGTCAAGAGTACAGGTTGTATCCAATGAATTGGCTAATGAGCGAATTGATATCATTCTTTGGGATGATAATCCGGCTCAATTGGTAATCAATTCAATGGCGCCAGCCGAAGTAGCATCGATCATTGTTGATGAAGACAGCAATACGATGGATATCGCTGTTGAGGAAGATAATCTGGCACAGGCTATAGGCAGAAACGGACAAAATGTTCGCCTTGCCGGTGATCTGACTGGCTGGACAATCAATGTCATGAGTGAGGAAGAAGCGGCAGAAAAGCAGCAGCAGGAAGCCAGCAGTTTTATAGGTATGTTTGTTGAGAAACTCGATGTTGATGAAGACATCGCAGAAGTTTTGGTGCAGGAAGGTTTTACTTCACTGGAAGAAATAGCCTACGTACCTCTTGATGAAATTCTTGCTATTGATGGTTTTGATGAAGATATTGCTAACGAGCTGCGTAACCGCGCAAAAGATGCGCTGCTTACCCAGGCTATTGCTTCTGAAGAAGATCTCTCAGCTGCAAATATAGCTGATGATCTGCTTAATATGGAAGGTATGGATGACAAGCTCGCATTGGAGTTGTCCAAGAAAGAGATTTTGACTATGGAAGATCTTGCCGAGCAAGCTGTAGATGAGCTTATGGACATCGAAGGCATGGATGAAGATAGAGCTGGCAAGCTTATTATGACAGCACGCGCTCCCTGGTTTGAATAAGGTATTTAAACTTTAGGATTGGCTTTTTAGAACAGATTGACAGAGAAAGAAGTTCAGAGCGTTTGTGAACGGGAGTAATTGAATGGCAGATGTAACAATAAGCGAACTCGCCGACGTAGTTGGAGTGTCGGTAGACAAGCTGCTGTCTCAAGTTAAAGAGGCAGGCTTGCCTCATACCAAGGCTGATGAGTCGATATCAAATGACGACAAAAATGCCTTGTTGCAATTTCTGCGACGCAGTCATGGTGACCGCGAGGCAACTGTTGCTGCGCCCAAGAAAATCACTCTGAAACGAAAAACTGTTGGAACACTTAAATCTGCATCTACCCATGGACGAGGTAAGACCGTAAATGTAGAAGTTCGCAAGAAACGAACTTATGTGAAGCGAAGCGCGGTCGCGGAAGAAACGCCTGCAGCTGAAACAGAATTACCGGCCGAAGAAGAAGTTCTGGATACAGCTGCAGAAGCGGCCGTAGAAGCTGAGGCGAAAACCGGTGCTGCAGAAACGGCTCCAGAAACTGAGGAGATAACTGCAGAATCAGCTGAAACCGGAACCGCTTCTGGTAAAGAAGCACCAGAAAAACCCTCCGTTCCTGATGTTCCGGTTGAAGAAGCGGCTGCTGCGCGAGCAGACAAGCCTGGCGCTAAACGCAAGGGCCAGGACAAGAAAGATGATAGCCCCGGTGATAAGAAAAAGACTCACAATAAGGGCAAGGGCAAGCCTGCAAAACGTCAGGCCAGACATATTAACGTCAACGATGATTTTGTCCTTGAGGGTGGAGATGTCGATGATATGGGCCGCGGTCGTCGCGGTGGACGGAAGGGCAAGGGCAGAATGTCCGCGCCTCAACATGGTTTTGAAAAGCCAACAGAATTTATAGCCAAGGAAGTCAAGATTGGCGAAGCCAATACGCTTTCTGATCTCGCTCAGCAGATGTCCGTCAAGTCAGCTGAATTGATCAAAGTTCTTTTCAATATGGGCGTGATGGCAACAATCAACCAAGCGCTTGACCAGGATACATCTACACTTCTAATTGAAGAATTAGGTCACAAGGTCAAATTTGTTTCCGAAGATGCTATTGAGGAGCAATTGGCTGAGTCAGTTACAAGTGAAACCGGAGATGAAGAGGTTAGCCGAGCTCCGGTTGTAACCGTTATGGGTCACGTTGACCACGGCAAAACGTCGCTGCTCGACTATATTAGGTCAGCATCGGTGGCTTCCCATGAGGCTGGGGGAATCACCCAGCATATCGGTGCTTACCACGTGAACACCGACCACGGCATGATCAGTTTTCTCGATACTCCGGGACACGCAGCTTTCACAGCGATGCGTTCGCGGGGAGCGAAGGCTACAGATGTAATCGTTTTGGTTGTGGCTGGAGATGATGGTGTTAAGCCGCAAACTGAAGAAGCGGTACAACATGCCAAGGCGTCCGGAGTTCCTCTGGTGGTCGCTATTAACAAGATGGACAAGGAAGGCGTCGATGTAGATCGCGTCAAGAATGAGTTGTCTGCAATGGAAGTTATCCCTGACGACTGGGGTGGCGATGTTCAGTTTATTGAGGTTTCAGCTCACACAGGGCAGGGCGTTGATCAGCTGCTGGAAGCGATTCTATTACAAGCAGAATTGCTCGAATTAAAAGCTTATTCCGATGTGCCTGGTGTTGGTGTGGTTATCGAATCACGTCTGGACAAGGGCCGCGGACCAGTTGCCTCGGTGCTGGTACAGAATGGAACTCTTGCTACCGGTGATATCGTCCTGGCCGGGCATGAATACGGAAAAGTGCGCGCGCTTATCGATGAGATGAGCAATAGCGTCAAGTCCGCAGGTCCATCTATCCCGGTAGAGATTTTGGGGCTTAATGGTGTTCCTGAAGCTGGCGATGATTTTGTAGTAGTGGCTGATGAAAAGAAGGCTAAAGAGATAGCCGAATTCAGACGTACCAGGCATAAAGACTCACTACAAGCCAAGCAGCAGTCAAACATGATGGAATCAATGTTTGCGGGTATTGGTAAAGAAAACCTGCAAGTATTCAACGTAATAATCAAAGCTGATGTTAGAGGTTCTCTGGAAGCGATCTCAGGCTCGCTATTGAAACTTAATACTGACGAAGTAGAAGTCAAGGTCGTTGCTGCCGGTGTAGGTGGCATATCCGAAACGGATGTTCATTTAGCGGCGACATCGAATGCGATGATTATTGGTTTTAATGTTCGTGCAGATAAATCCGCACGAGATATTGTAGAAAATGAAGGCTTGCAATTGCGTTACTACAACGTGATTTATGATGTGATCGATGATGCCAAGGCTATCATGGGTGGCATGCTCTCTCCTGAAATTCGCGAAGAAATCGTTGGCATTGCGGAAGTGCGGGATGTTTTCAATTCTCCGAAGTTCGGACAGATTGCAGGAAGCATGGTTATAGAAGGCACGGTATATCGATCCAAGCCTATTCGTGTATTGCGTGACAACGTGGTGATCTACGAAGGCGAACTGGAATCCCTGCGTCGTTTTAAAGACGATGCTAACGAAGTGCGTAACGGCATGGAGTGTGGTATCGGTGTTCGCAACTACAATGATGTAAAAGTTGGCGACAAGATCGAAGTCTATGAAACCACCGAGGTGGCTCGTAGCCTCTAATGGAGCAAGCGGAACTTAGTAGCCGCGAAGTCCAGAAGCGAATCAGGGATTAAATATGGCTGATATGTCTCCAAGAGTTCAACGTGTTGCCGATCAGATTCAGCGCGAGATCGCATCGTTGATCCAAATGGAAGTCAGTGACCCCAGAGTCGGAATGGTTTCCGTTACCGCAGTTGAAGTCAGCAGAGACCTGGCCCATGCCAGAGTTTACGTAACAGTATTAAATACCCTGAGTGATGATGAGTCCCTCAACCAATCCACTCTGTCAGAGCCTGGCGAGTTGGATAAACTGGAAATTGAAGAGAACCTGAAGGCTCTGAACAAGGCCTCAGGTTTTCTAAGAACATTACTGGCTAAGCGTTTGAGCCTTCGTTCTGTGCCAAAGCTGAAGTTTTACTACGACGGCAGCATTGAGAGAGGCCAGCAACTTTCCAGCTTAATAGACAGTGCTTTAGCTGCAGACCGCGGCCTGCAATCCTGAGTAAGCCCGAACATCGTTGGTAAAGAGGTTTTGATTGGGAAGGCGTAGAAAAAAGGGCAGAGATATCAACGGCATTATTGTGCTGGATAAGGCCCAGGGAGTTAGCTCAAACGGAGCGCTTCAGGAAGTTAAGCGACTGTTTGATGCCAATAAAGCAGGGCATACAGGGAGCCTGGACCCACTGGCCACAGGTGTTTTGCCGCTGTGTCTGGGGGAAGCGACAAAGGTTTCGCAGTTCCTGCTGGATTCGGACAAGAAGTACAGGGCCGGTATTAAGTTAGGAATCAGAACCGACAGCGGTGATAGTGAAGGCTCGGTTATATCGAGCAGCGACGATTTCGATGTCAGTGAAAAAGATGTGAAGAGGGCATTAAAGGCCTTCGAGGGAGAGATTGATCAGATCCCCCCAATGCATTCGGCTCTAAAAGTGGATGGTGTTCCCCTTTATAAAATGGCTCGCAGAGGCGAGGTCATCGAGAGAGAGCCGCGCAGGGTTACGATTTTCGATATCCGTTTAACTGCCTATGAAGGCAGCGAGATTGAAATCGAAGTGGCCTGTAGTAAGGGAACGTATATTCGTACTATTGCAGACGATTTAGGGGAAATGTTGGGCTGTGGTGCTCATATTATTTCACTGAGAAGGCTTCAGGCAGGAACGTTTACCGAGCAAGACTGTGTAAATGCCGAACAGCTTGCAGAGCTAAAAGAAAATGAAGGTCTCGAAAGTCTGGATCAATATCTGATTCCAATGGACGAGGCGATAGCAGATTTACCGGAAGTAATTCTGCCAAGTATTACAGCCAGCTTTATTAAAAACGGGCAGGCGGTATTAGTAAGTCACTTACCGGCAGATGGCTTGGTCAGGATTTACGAAGAGGAGCAGTTCATCGGCATCGGCTGTATTAATGACGATGGTATGGTGGCTCCGAAACGATTGATAAATACAGGCGAATAAGCGGTATTTGTCAATTTTTATCAAGGGAAAGTATCAGGTAACTATCAATATGCGTGGTTATTCTGATTTTAAACGGATGTTGTAGTCGTATAAATCTATCACTTTTGGATAGGCGACTTTAATTAACCGCATATTAGGAGAAATGAAATGGCTTTATCGGCTGAACAGAAAGAAACAATCATTAAAGACTACGCTCAGGGCGAAGGTGACACCGGATCACCGGAAGTACAAGTTGCGTTGCTTACAGCTAATATTAATGAGCTACAGTCTCACTTCAAAGAACACATTCATGATCACCATTCGCGTCGCGGTTTGATTCGCATGGTGAACAGCAGAAGAAAGCTGCTTGATTACTTGAAGCGTAAGGATGTTGAAAGATACGCGAACCTGATCAAGCGACTTGAGCTTCGTCGTTAAGAAATATCGTAAAGATAGAAATGAAGAAAGACCTCTCGCGCAGGCCTGATGAGTTGGCTTGCGCAATAATAAATAGGAAAAATATATGTTTAATCCAGTAACAAAGACATTCCAGTTCGGCGGACAAACCGTCACTCTGGAGACAGGTAAGGTTGCCAGACAGGCAACAGGCGCAGTTGTAGTTACCATGGGGAATTCCCAAGTGTTGGCAACTGTAGTTGGAAGGAAGCAAGCAAATCCGAACGCGGACTTCTTCCCTCTGACTGTGAACTATCAAGAAAAAACCTACGCTGTAGGTAAAATCCCTGGTGGCTTCTTCAAGCGTGAAGGACGACCAACAGAGAAAGAAACACTGACTTCCAGATTAATTGACCGACCTATTCGCCCATTGTTTCCAAAAGGATTCATGAATGAAGTGCAGGTTATCTGTACTGTGGTTTCCGCAGACAAGAATGAAGATCCGGATATAGCCGGCCTTCTCGGTGCTTCTGCCGCTCTGGCAATCTCGGGCATTCCTTTTGCAGAACCTATCGGAGCAGCTCGTGTTGGTTACGATGCCGAAACCGGATATGTTTTGAATCCGTCTAACAGCGATCTTGAAACTTCGCAGCTGGACATGGTTGTTGCTGGAACCCAGTCTGCAATTCTTATGGTTGAGTCTGAAGCGAAGCAGCTTAGTGAAGACCAAATGTTGGGCGCAGTATTATTTGCTCACCAGGAAATGCAGGTAGCAATCAATGCTATTAAAGAATTGGCTGCCGAAGCAGGCAAGCCATCTTGGGATTGGGAACCAGAGGCCGAGAATACAGAGCTTAAGAGCGCGGTGGCAGAGAAATTTTCAGCTGGCGTAACCGAAGCTTATCAAATCTCTGACAAGATGAAGCGATACGATGCAATTGGTGCGTTACAGTCGCAGGCTGTTGAAGAACTCGTTAACGAAGAAGCTGGAGTAAGTGCTGGTGACGTTAAAGGTGTTTTCTCCAAGCTTGAGAAAAGTACGGTTCGTAACCGCATCCTCGACGGCAACCCCAGAATCGATGGGCGTGACACTAAAACTGTCCGCGCAATCGAAGTTGAAACCGGTGTGCTTCCGAAGGCCCACGGTTCAGCTCTTTTCACTCGTGGCGAAACCCAGGCTCTTGTTGTTACAACTCTAGGCGCATTACGTGACTCTCAGATCATTGAAGATCTTGGTGGTTCGCGCAAAGACCCTTTCATGTTGCACTATAACTTCCCTCCATATTCTGTAGGTGAAGCTGGCTTCATGGGTGGTCCAAAGCGTCGTGAAATTGGACATGGTAAATTGGCTCGCCGCGGCGTTTCTGCTGTTATGCCAGCCGAAGAAGAGTTTCCATATGCAATTCGCGTAGTATCCGAAATAACTGAATCAAATGGTTCCAGCTCCATGGCAAGTGTTTGCGGAAGCAGCCTGGCAATGATGGATGCTGGTGTTCCTTTGGCAGCACCGGTAGCTGGTATTGCCATGGGTCTTATCAAGGAAGGTGAGCGCTTTGCTGTTCTTACTGACATCCTTGGTGATGAAGACCACCTCGGCGACATGGATTTCAAGGTGGCTGGAACAGCCGCAGGTGTTACTGCATTGCAGATGGACATCAAGATTCAGGGAATTACCGAAGAGATCATGGAAATCGCTCTGGAACAGGCAAATGCTGCCCGTAATCATATTCTCGGAGAAATGAATAAAGTTATTTCCGCTTCTCGAGAGACCGTGAGCGACAATGCGCCAGCAATGGCTATGATCAAGATTGACCCTGACAAGATTCGCGACGTGATTGGTAAAGGTGGTGCGACTATTCGAGGCATTACCGAACAGACTGGCGCTTCAGTTGATATCGATGATGACGGTAACGTTCGCATCTACGGTGAAGACGCTGAATCACGCGATACTGCTCTGGACATGGTTAATGAAATCACAGCAGAAGCTGAAGTTGGCAGGATTTATAAGGGTAAGGTTGCCCGAATCGTTGATTTCGGTGCATTCGTAACTATCCTTCCTGGCAAGGATGGCCTGGTACATATTTCACAAATTTCTCAAGAGCGAGTGGAAAATGTAAATGAGTATCTGGAAGAAGGTCAGGAAATCCTGGTCAAGTGTCTGGATCTCGATGCCAGAGGCCGTATCAAGCTCAGCATCAAGGAAATAACAGACGAAGAAAGACAGGAAATGGCGGAAGCGCCTGAAGCCTGATTGACTCTCTGTTAGAAGAGACCGCTTCTCTTTTTAGAGTGGCGGTTTTTTTTGGCTCGGTTTTTTCTTCTTTTACAAACACCCGCTTATCGGAATACTACTCCCTGATAGATGACCGATACTCTGAGGGAGTGATTTTGAATCGTTCCTTAAATGCTTTGTTAAATACTGAGAGAGAACCATAGCCTACATCCAATGCGATGTTGGAAATAGATATGTCACTCTCCATGATTAATGCGCTGGCTGCTTCGATTCGGTAGTTGTTTAGAAACTGATTGAAATTCTTGTATCCCAGCTCCTGATTAATAATTCGTCTAAGGCGATACTCTTGCATATCCAGAGCCGTCGCAAGCGAGGCTATCGTCAAGCCAGTTTGCATGAATAGCTTGTCTTCAGCCATTAGCTTTTTGGTTCTTGCCAATAATTCAGCATTGTTATTGCTGGCATTATTGTCGGAGCTTATGCCATTCCCGTCCGGTTTAGAAAAGGGGATCAAAGAAAGGGCCGAATCCCGCAGTTTCATGTATGCAACATTGAATAACAAAGTGACAAAGAATATGTATAGCGGAACAGCTGTGGTCAGGACCACAATGAATCCGAAAAGTAATTCGGTGGAAGCGAACCGGGACAAGAGGTTGATAAAGCTTGTGCCGAGGATAATAAGTAACAGAATCCCCATACTAACGACGAAGGTCACGCGTAATCGTCGACGATGTTCTATCAGGTCTGCTTTGTATCCAATCCAGGAAAGAAACAGGGTGTGACTGGAAAAGAACAACAGAATCATCTCCGGGATTATCTGAATGAAGGTGAAGTTGATATTGCTATCCAGTATTTCCGGATTGGCCTGGGCTATACCTAAGCCAGCGCCACGTACTATTACAAAATATCCTATAGCAGCCCAAGCCAGAGGGTGGATTTTGTCATTATCAGTAAATAACGAAAAGGCAATAAGCCAGAGTACGAATGGCGTCAATGTGGCAAATCGGTAGAGCAGATAGCTGATCAAAGGGCTGGCATCCAAGCTTGGCATACTGGCCAGAGTGAAGCAGGCAACGCAGGCGCAGAGAAGTGATATCAGCTTGGAAACAGTGCCTGTGTAGCGAAACAGGAATACTATGCTAACGAATATTAGCTGGGAGATGGCGAGTAAGGCAGCGATGTCAGCGATAGATAACATATTAAGGCGAAGATAAGTGAGGAGTCATGGGAAATCAAGTAGTGGCTACCAAGTGTAGCAGTTCTCATCATAAAAAAGCCGGGGCTAAAGCCCCGGTTTTTTTATCTCGTCAACAAACTGTAGAAGTTGGAATCTAGCTCAAATACTAGAGCTCAAAATCCACAGCGATTGAAACCATCCTGCCGAAGTTATCGTATAGACGGCTTTCAAATCCGCCTTGTACAGGTAGTCGTTGAGGTTCCCAGTCGAATAAATTGTTAACGCCGATAGTTACGCTTCCTGCTGTGTCAAACACATCATTGAAGAAGTAGGTATAACTGGCGTTTGCAATGTAGGACTCTGGAATAATGTCTGGTACGGGGTAGTAGCTACCTGTAGTACCATCCATAGTCACTTCATCCATGTACTTGGTGATGAAGCTTGCAGCGTGATTGTCTCGAGTCCAGCCCAGTCTTAGTGTTGCCACTAATTCAGGTAGAGGCGGCGACAATGCTGTATCAGCATTACGTCGTCCTTTGGCGTCGATAAGCACACCATCCAATCCGGCGTATTCGTAGGTTACGTAGTAAGCTGCGTTAAACGCGGCATTAAAATTACCCCAGCCATTCATGTCCCAGGAGTAAGTAGCTGTGAGGTCAACAACATCAACGATATTTGTATTGATGTTATCAGCCACTCGTACCACTTCCTGTACTACACTTGTTACCGGGTCACGAAGTATCACGCTGGAAGGGTTGGCGGCAACCCATGCCAGAGCGGCGGTGCGACTGGCGGACCCATCAGTTGGATCATAGGTCTCTGGAGTTGATCCAGTTGCGGCCAGAGCATTGTAGTATTGCTGATTAGTAACGTCCTGAGCGCCTAGGGTGATGATTCGATCAGTGTATTCGATCTCTTGGTAATCAAGGCTGATGCTCAGATTGTCAATTCCTTCCCAGGTAAAGCCGATGTTGGTGATTTCAGAATTTTCAGCTTGCAGGTTAGGGTTCTTCGAGAAACATGACAATACCCCCAGTAGATCATTGCCAGTCAGTAAATCCTGTCCTGTTCGGTTTGCACCACAGGCTGTTCTATTCAGAGGACCTAACTGATCGGCACCAGGAGCGAGGAAACTTTCTCCCCATGAGGCGCGCAGTGACAGAGACTCAATAGGTTGATAGCGGAAGGCAACTTTGGGAGTGGTTGTGTCCAGCCCCAAATCTTTAAAGTCTTCATAGCGACCCGCAATCTGCATGCTGAGATTCTCCATTAACGGAATCTCAAACTCGGCAAAAACCGCACGGGTTTCTGAGTCATCTCGGGTTCTCAGGCCTAGTGGAGCGGTACCACCCGCTGCGTTCTGCCAATCGATACCGGCTTTTTGTAATGGCGAGTCATCCGAAACATCCATTCTGTCACGCATCGAGACACCAAATGCTGCTCCTACTGTGCCAGCTGGCATTTCGAACAGATCGCCAGTAACGATGGAATCAAAGATTAGCAATTTGTCGGTAGTAAAATCATGGTCCCCGCTTTCGAATAACCAGTCGGTCACTTCCTGCGTATTATTGGTCCACGTTCCGTCGGAGCGGTCGGCATCGTAATAGGGAGAGCGAATATCGCGGGAAGCAAACGGGTTAAACCATTCGTCTCCATTAGGTCCGCCCATTCCATTGATTGCGGCCTCATATCGTAAGATATTTCCATCATAGGTATCAACCCGGCCTTGATAGGTTTGATATCCGAGCCAGGCTTCTCCAGACCAGCCGGTATCACCTACATCGAACATGGCGCCGAACTTATATACTTCGGTGGTGTATTGGTATCGCTCAGGAAAATAGGCGGTATCAGCAACTTGGCTTGGGCCAGCCCCTACACCTTGTTCGAAGCCATTCCAGATGGTGTAAACACCGATGCCGAAAACGCCGGGTGTTAGTTGTTGTCCCGTTGGGTTGGCCGGGTGATTTGCCGGGATGGCTGCTTCGTCATACCAGGTTGAATTCATGGGAGTAACAGGCTCTGTCGAGAAAATGGATTCCCGATAGCTGTCAGCCATTTGAAACTCCAGAGTCAATCCGTCATTTACTTCAAACTGGGCGTTGGCAAAAAATACATAGTCATTGGCTTTACGATTGAAATCCGTCCATTGACCATAGTGAAAACCACAGAGGAGTCCTCCCGCATACGGAAAGCCGCTTTGCTGGCTACCTTTTTTGGCTTTGTCAGTAATTTCATTGCCGTAGGTGCCGCAACTTGGGTCTAGATATGGAGCACCTGAGTCATAGTGATAGTGACCGGGCGCACCGATAAAGGTTGAGTTCTCTATCTGCAGATACTTGCCTCGCTCTTCTCTTTGCAGCGGAGTCTTTTTGCCGACTTCAAGAGCTGCGACTACATTTAGTCTGCCCATGGTCTTGCCCCAAAGAACACCAATTTTGGGTTCTTCGAAATCACCGCCGTCATCTCTGCCGTAGAAAGTACGCACCCGCAATCCGTCATATTCTTTTACCGGGATGATGTTCACCACACCGGCAACCGCATCGGAGCCGTATAGTGCGGAACCACCATCGAGTACCACCTCGATTCTGTCTGTGGCGATATCTGGCAGAATCGCCGAGATAGCACCAGAATTAACATTCCTGCGACCGTCGAGAAGAGTAAGCGTACTGCCTACTCCCAATCCGCGAAGGTTAAACTGCGCCGAGTTGGAATCCTGACCACCACCGGCGCCGCCGAGAACGTTGGCAACCGTGTCCACGTTTTGAGTGTAGGTGAGGTCGCGAATATATTGTCCGATATTGGCTGAGCCATAGCTGAGCAGAGTTTCCTGATCAACTGTATCCACCGGGCTGGCTCCGGTAAAATCACTGTTTCTAATGTAGGAGCCGGTGACTACTATTTGTTCGACCGCGTCATCATCCTGGGCCAAGAGTGGCGGGGCGGTGCCGACAGTCAGACTTATGCCGGCGAAAATCGCAGTGCGCCTCAGTTGGGTTTTTAAGCATGTGGGATTTGTCTTCATTATTCTTGAACCTCCAATACTTACTGCATTTTTAGTGTTTGTGTAACGTAAGTTTTGCATTTTCAGGGCAGATCGAGCGTCTACCGACTTCAGATCGAGTAACTGCGCAACAGGGGAAGGCAGATGATCTAAAGGAACATTCCGATAGTGCGCCCAAAAATCAAAGAAGTCATACTGATTTCGAAAAATCAGTGATGAATTCCGAAATTTCGGAATTTTTTCAGGATTCGTCAGGGGAAATACAAGACTACGGTGCACAAGCTAGGGCCAGATTGTCAGGTTTGGCCCGTTATTTCACTCCAAATACCCCGTCAGGACTGTAAAATGGACACTTTGGAATATTCCACCGAGATATTTGGAATTCTTAACAAATAGTTTGGAAACCGCTAGCCGGATTCTGTAATAATACGCAGAATGCTTACAAAAATGAGAAACCTTTCAAGAGGGTACACCGATGAAAACATCCCCTATCCAGCTAGTAAAAATTGCCACCCTTGTGATGACAGCTCTATGCCTGCTGCCATCTCTCGCCACAGCCCAGTCTGACGAGGTTACTTTTCACAAAGATATAGAGCCTATTCTGCAGCGTAGCTGTCAAAACTGTCACCGACCCGCTGGTGTAGCTCCTATGTCTTTGGTGAGCTTCGATGAAGTCGCGCCCTTTGCCGGCCTTATTGAATACAAGACTGCGCTGCGCGACAGAGCTGGAGCTATGCCCCCCTGGTATATGGAAAAAAACATAGGTATTCAGGGATACAAGAACGACCCTTCGCTTAGCGACGAGGAAATCGCAGCTATCTCCACTTGGGCCAGAACAGGCACACCTAAAGGTGACGAAGCCGATGCGCCTGAACCTTTGGTATTCGACGACAGTTTGAAATGGACGGCGGGCCAGCCTGACTTGATCGTCAATACTAACGATGTCACGAAGTTGGCCGGAACTCCCGATTGGTGGGGTGAGATCGACCGTATTAATATTGGGTTGGAAGAAGACCGCTACGTTAAGTCGGTAGAGATTGTTGAAGTCAATGATGTGGATATGCAGGGCGGCTCAGGTCGAGACACTGTAGGCGGGCGATTTATCTTCCACCATATGATCTGGAGCACTGCTGAACTGGATGAGAATGGTGAACGTGTTGACGATACCATTACAAGCTGGCCGGTTCATGAAGTAGGTAGAAATCCGGATATCTTCGATGAAGATGCAGGTCGTCTGCTTAGAGCTGGAACATTTATCGTTTCCGACTCAGTGCATATGCATTCGAACGGCAAGGATACTACTGCTCATCTAGAGATTGGTTTCCGCTTTCATCCTGTTGGCTATGAGCCTAAATTTGAGCGAGCAACTCTTGGCCTCGGTAACGGCGTAGACATAAGCATCGCGGGTAATGAGAAAGATCAGGAATTGCATGCCTACGTTACGCTGCAGGACCACACCAAGATAATTACTTTCGAACCTCATCTTCACGCTCCTGGCGAAAGAATGTGTCTGGAAGCTATCTGGGGTTACACAGTAGAAACTTTGTCATGTGTTGGTTATGACCATAACTGGGTTCGAGGATATGCCTACGAAGATGATACGGCGCCTATTCTCCCCAAGGGAACAATTCTTCATATTACTGGCTATATGAACAATACGGACAGCAACCCAAATGTGCCTGACCCAAGAAACTGGCAGGGTTCTGGAAACCGTTCCGTTACCAATATGTTTATCGATCTCGGTATGCGAGTAAAGCTCACCGACGAACAGTTCTTCGATGAAATGGACAAACGAAGAACAGCCTTGAATCTTGGACCTAATGATCATGTCATTGGTTGTCCATTATGTGCGGCGCCTCTGGTGGCGCCAGTTAAATCAGACGAGGAAGCATCCTCGGACGAATTGAGTAACGAAGTAGCGTTACAGGAGACTGAATAGAAATGAGAAGTTTAAGGAAAATGACAAGCCTGTCATTGGGGAGACTGGCTGCGTTGTCATTAGTTGCTGCATTCTTTTCGCAAGCGGCACTTGCTGATACCTATATAAAGGGTCGGCATGTTGAGCCTGCGTTCGAAGGATGGCGCCCCAATGAGGATGGAACATTCAATCTCATGTTTGGTTACATGAATGAAAATTGGGAAGAAGAACCTAACGTACCTGTTGGTGATGATAACTTCTTTGCCCCAGGCGACCCGGACCGTGGTCAGCCTACTCACTTCCTGCCACGACGCAACCGCTTCACTTTCGAAGTAACTGTGCCCGCTGACTGGGGTGACCGTGAGCTGGTATGGAACCTGAATGTAAACGGTGTAGAGCGTAAGGCCTACGGAACTCTTGCCACGGATTATCTTGTAGATAACATGGTAATCGCTTCTGAGACTGGCTCCTTGGGTGCTGGTACCAGTAGTCCTGAGTCCCGTGCCAATGTTCCTCCTGTAGTCACTGTGCAGGGCGATGAAATTCGTACAGTTCGTGTTGGTGAGCCTCTAAGACTTGCGACACATGTTGCTGACGATGGGCTTCCGACTCCGGATGACCCCGTTGCGGATGCTATTCGTTTCGCCGGATTTTTTGGCGGGCCTTTGGCGGCTGCATTAATTACGGAAGAAAATGTTCTTCAGCGTCGTTTGATGACGCCTCCTGCCAAGCCCACAGTGGACAAGGTTAATGGTTTGTTCCTCTCCTGGAATGTATACCGTGGTGAAGGTAACGTGACTTTCGATCCGCCTATGCCGAAGCCTTGGGAAGATACTAGAACCAGTGCCAACTCCCCGTGGGGTGCTCTGTGGATGCCACCCGAGGTTCCCGAAGACGGTATGTATAACGTTGAGGTGACTTTCGATGAGCCGGGTACATATGTACTGTGGGGCAGAGCCGATGATGGTGGCCTTTACCATGACGGATATATCACGGTGAATGTTACTGAGTAGTTTTCTTTACTTAGAAACAAAAAAGGGCAGTTTTACTGCCCTTTTTTGTGCCTCGAGAAAAGGAGCTTTACATGTTGCGCCGGTACTGTCCGCCAACCTCAAAGAATGTATCTGTAATCTGGCCCAGCGAACAATAGCGTACTGCATTCATTAGCTCGGCAAAAACATTTTCGTCATTGATCGCTGCTTCACGTAGTCTGGCTAGAGCCTTTTCGGTCTTGTCGGCGTGCTTGCCGTGAAATTCCGCCAGGCGTTTGATCTGGCTTTGCTTCTCTTCTTCGGTTGATCTTGCCAGTTCGATTTCCAGTTCCGGTTCGGGGTTTGGATTCAGGAAAGTATTTACTCCTACAAGTGGCAGAGAGCCATCATGCTTACGGTGCTCGTAGTACATGGACTCGTCCTGAATCTTGCCACGTTGATAGCCGGTTTCCATTGCTCCAAGTACGCCGCCCCGTTCGGATATTTTTTCAAATTCCTGTAGTACTGCTTCTTCAACGAGATCGGTTAGTTCGTCAATAACAAATGATCCCTGGTTGGAATTCTCGTTGACAGCCAGCCCCCATTCCTTGTTAATAATTAACTGAATCGCCATTGCTCTGCGTACCGATTCTTCGGTTGGCGTGGTAATAGCTTCATCGTAGGCATTGGTGTGCAGGCTATTGCAGTTATCATAAACCGCAATGAGCGCTTGCAGAGTTGTTCTTATATCGTTAAAGGACATCTCCTGAGCGTGTAGCGACCTGCCGGAGGTCTGGATATGGTATTTCAGTTTCTGGCTGCGCTCGTTAGCATCGTAGCGGTCGCGCATGGCGGTGGCCCAGATTCGTCGTGCAACACGGCCCATTACGGTGTACTCGGGGTCCATGCCATTGGAGAAAAAGAAACTCAGGTTGTGAGCGAAGTCATCAACTTTCATGCCTCGGGCCAGATAGGCTTCGACGAATGTGAACCCGTTAGACAGAGTGAAGGCCAGTTGCGAGATCGGGTTCGCGCCTGCTTCGGCAATATGATATCCGGAAATGGAAACCGAATAGAAATTTCGGACCCGGTTCTCAGTAAAGTATTCCTGTATATCACCCATTAGCTTTAAGCTGAATTCTGTAGAGAAGATGCAGGTGTTCTGTCCCTGGTCTTCCTTGAGTATGTCTGCCTGCACCGTGCCGCGAACATTTTCGAGCGCCTTGGCTTTAAGAACCTGGTATTGCTCGTCATCGGGCTCGCTGCCGTTCTCGGTAATATAGTTTGTCACCTGTTGATCGATAGCCGCATTCATATACATGGCAAGAATGGTTGGGGCAGGGCCGTTAATAGTCATGGAAACAGACGTGCTCGGGCTGCACAGGTCGAAGCCGTCATACAGGGCCTTGATGTCATCGAGAGTTGCAATGGATACTCCCGAGTTACCGACTTTGCCGTAGATGTCCGGTTGTACAGCCGGGTCGAAACCATACAGAGTGACCGAGTCGAATGCCGTAGACAAACGTTTTGCTTCCGAGTGTTCCGACAATTGTTTAAAGCGTTTGTTGGTGCGGAAAGCATCGCCTTCGCCGGCAAACATTCGAGTCGGATCTTCCGACTCGCGCTTGAATTGGAACACGCCGGCGGTAAACGGAAATTTACCTGGTACGTTTTCCATTAGCAGCCAATTTAATAGCTCGCCGTGATCTTCAAAGCGGGGAAGGGCAACTCGCGGTACTTTTGTTCCGGACAGTGAGGTGCGGGAAAGTTGAGTTCGGATTTCACGATCCCTGACGTTTACTACATACTCTTCGCCGCTATAGTCTTGTTTCAGTTGTGGCCAGGCTTCAAGCAATTGTTGTGAGTTGCCATCCAGGGCCTGATCCTTTTCCTTGATTAGCTCCTCGAGGGTGGCGTTATCAGTGATAGATGATTTTTCTTCAAGCATCTGCTTGCTGGCAAGTAGTTGCTGTCTTTCCCGTGCAATTTTGGCTTGTTCGCGGGCATGGGCTTGATAGTCACGGACCGCCTCGGCTATCTCAGCCAAGTAGCGCTGATGCTGGGCAGGTATGATTAGGGTTCTCTGTGAAGAAACCTTGGTGGATACACTCGCCAGCCTTGCTTCGTAATCCGGTAGGCCGTTTTCCCTAAGCAATGGCACCAGACTCTGGTAGAGGGCTGTTATTCCATCATCATTGAATTTGGAAGCGATTGTGCCGAACACTGGCATTTCGTCGGGCATAACAGAAAAGGCCTCGCGGTTTCTCTGCACTTGCTTGCACACGTCTCTAAGCGCGTCTTCGCTACCCTTTCGATCAAATTTGTTAATGGCGAAGATATCGGCATAGTCCAGCATATCGATTTTTTCGAGTTGGCTGGCGGCACCAAATTCCGGGGTCATTACGTATAGCGATGTATCAACGAAGGGAACGATGCCGGCATCACCTTGACCGATGCCTGGGGTTTCGACAATGATTAAATCAAAGCCGGATACTTTCAGGGCGCTGATGATTTCAGACAACTTCTCTGGAATCTCCACCGATGCGTTTCTTGTGGCGATGGAGCGCATGAAAATATTAGGATGGCTAATGGCATTCATGCGAATGCGATCACCTAACAATGCACCGCCGGTCTTTTTTCGGGTAGGGTCAATTGCCAGTATCGCTATGTTCAGGGAATCATTGCTGTCCTGTCTGAAGCGTCTGACGATTTCATCTGTAGACGATGACTTTCCTGCGCCGCCAGTTCCGGTAATTCCTAGCAGGGCAGTGTTGTTTGCTGCATCTGCCTTTGTTGCCAGTGACTGTAAATCGTCGTCACCGTATTTATTGTTTTCTATGCCGGTAATAACCCGCGTTAATACTACGCGGTCGCCTGATGCCAGCTCATCGATGGCTGGAGCATCCGCTCTCTGCGCTCCATCATCGCAGCGCTTAAGCATGTCATCGATCATGCCCTGCAAGCCGATTGCCTGTCCATCGGCGGGAGAATAGATTCGAGTCACACCGTAGTTATGCAGCTCTTCGATTTCTTCAGGGATAATAACGCCGCCACCACCGCCGAAAATTTTGATATGGGAAGCATCAAGTTCTTTGAGTTTATCCACCAGGTATTTGAAATATTCTATATGCCCTCCCTGATAGGAACTGATGGCGATAGCGTCTACGTCTTCCTGTACGGCAGCCTCGACGATGTCCTGTACAGACCGATTATGGGCAAGGTGAATTACTTCGGCGCCGCTGGATTGCAAAATCCGGCGCATGATATTGATGGCAGCATCGTGACCATCGAAAAGGCTGGCAGCAGTGAGAAAGCGAACCCATTTACGTTCGCCTGATCTGTCAGCAGGTTTCTCTGCCGTTGACTGGATAGATACTACGCCCAAGTTTGCCCCCGATATACCTGAATAGTGGTTCCGAGAGCGATATGGAAACAATGCTCCCGGGCTGGGTATGATAGCGCAATCCGGGCTTTAGTTCATATTCAGGGGATTATTCGATAGGGTGGCTGCGCAGGAAGGAAATCAGTGCAGATGCAGTCTCTGCGGGCTTCTCCAGCCCCATGGCATGGCCGGCATCCGGTAGATTCTTCAAGGTAATACGTTCCCCGTACTCCTTCTTCATACGCATTCCGTTCTCTGGAGGAGCAGTTTTGTCATCGAGGCCTTGTATGATCAACATCGGGCCGGTTCCTCCAGCCCACCATAGTTCTCTTGGAGTGGCTTGATTCGCTCGGGACTGGGATCTGCGAGCCTCATTCCAGTAATTGAGGTCGGCGACATATTCCCGAATAAGCTTCTCATCCGAGGCGGGGGAGAACATGGTGCGTCTGGCGAGTCGAACCTTCTCTTCGGTGCTGAGGTCTTTATTGCCTAACAGTTGACTCAATTCCCCCGGCTCGGTCAGAGGGGGTGCCAATCCGCCGGCGGCGATCAAAGATACTGTGGCAACCCTTTCAGGGAAGTTAGTAGCAACTACCCGGGATGTCCGGTTGCCCATTGCCCAGCCCACCATATGTACCTTGTTTTGATCGAAGGCGTTCATCACATCGACGATGTCTCTTGCATAATCATGGAGATCGAGGTTTTCCAGTTCACCATTGCTGCCCATTATTCCCCGCTGGTTAATACCGATAAACCGGTAACCTGCATCGGCTAAACGTGGACCAATATATTTATATCGAGTTACATCCGCTCCCGAGCCAGGCAGGGCTAGTATTGTTTCGCCGTTACTGTTTTGTGATTCCCAAATGAGCACATTAAGTTGGGCGTGACTGATATCAACGGTGGTTTCCAGTGGAGGCGCCAGCGTCGACTCGTCAATACTTTGTGCTGTTGAGTTGTTGGCAAGCAGCAACAAGCTGCTGGCGAGAAGCACAGCAAAGCGCAAGATGTTGCTGGCTGTTGAGTGGTGTAGAGTTTTCATCAAGCTGTCTTCATGCTTTTTTATTCTGTAATGAACGACGTTCCTGTTGGACGATACTACTGTGAGAGGAAAAATTGTAGTGCTATTTGCGAGGCTTAACGAATTTCTCCCCAAGGGAACAGGGTGAAAAAGAAAAGTAGTACAATTGAGATCTTTCTCTGATGCAGCCCCGGCTGGATTCTCTTGATGATAGAAACATGGGTAGCTTTTACTTTCCTTGCAGTGATCATGCAGTCGGTGCGGACGGCCGGGCAGAAAAAGATCTCGGAGCGGATGTCTATTCAGGCAACTACCCTGGTACGTTTTCTGTTTGGTCTGCCGTTTGCAATAGCTTATTTCCTTATACTTAAGCAGCGATACCAGAGCAATGTCATTGTTCTCGATATCGATTTTTTCCGTCCGGCGAGCTTGGCCGCAATTGCTCAGATCTTTGCGACGGTCTGCCTGGTTAAGTCGCTTACCCTGAAAAATTTTGCGGTAAGCACGGCGCTCACTAAAAGTGAGGCACTACTGACCGCTGTGATTGGCTCCCTGTTTTTCTCTGCAGCCCTTAGCCTTATTGGCTATCTCTCGGTTGTTTTAGGTGTGGTCGGGGTGTTGGTGGCGGCCAGATGGAAGGTCAGCCTGCAGGACTTGTCTGATAACCAGAGCATCCGTTACGGTCTGGGTGCCGGTTTGGGCTTTGCTTTCGCCTCGCTGTTTCTGAGGGAATCATCTCTGTCTCTGGATTTGCCCAGACTGCTCAGCGCGGCCACTGTACTGATCTATATGGTTGCCTTGCAAACCCTGATCTGCGGAGTCTGGATAGCTCTGACAGACAGGCTGCAGTTCACACTTATAGCACGCAATTTGCCGGCGTCGTTCTTTATCGGGTTCACCAGTGTTGCCGGATCCATTGGCTGGTTTACCGCAATGAGTCTGCAGAATGCAGCGCTGGTGAAAACTCTGGGGCAGACTGAATTCATTGTGACGCTGCTTATCACCAACTTCTATTTTGGCGAAAAAATAAGCCGTCAGGAATACCTGGGGGTATTTCTGGTTTTCCTCGGCATTGTCTTGCTGATCTATGCATAAAGATCTTGTTTCAGAGCAGAGCCGGTGAGCCATTATTGACATTCTTTATGTCAAAATTGACAATAAACCATGAGTCTTATTACAAGTGACAAGCTAATAGGAGATAGTGCCAGCCCAATGAAGGCTATGCTGGAGGGCTATGACTGCCCCGCTATCCTCGTTTCTGCAGATTACGAAATTCTAGCTACCA
>Ga0315321_10000131_pt1 | contig 47795 bp, 39 predicted proteins | sample M180m21515metaG_FD_203464 | JGI IMG/M metagenome (GOLD analysis project Ga0315321, IMG submission 203464) | Ammonia-oxidizing marine archaeal communities from Monterey Bay, California, United States - M1 80m 21515 | ecosystem: Environmental > Aquatic > Marine > Intertidal zone | place: USA... | reverse complement strand
CAGATCCGAGTCAGCGAAACACCAAGTCAGGCGTTTTATGATGCAGCAGTTGAGCATAGTGAGTCTGCGTCAGCCTCTGATGGTGGCAAAGTGGGGTGGGTTCAGAAAGATGGTGACTTGCCGGGCAGTTTGATGGCAGCCATCCGGAAAATGAAAGTGGGTGAAGTCAGTGCAGCGATACAGAGTCCGTTGGGAATCCATTTGGTGTTCTTGCATCAGATAGATGCTGGTGATTTGGAATTCGAGGATTTGACTGATCAGTCCCAATTGCGCCGTGACGCTGCCAATGCTTTGTTTGATTCACTCTTGCGTGAAAGATCAAACGCACAAGTCAGTTGGTTAGTGCGTGACCTGAAGCCTCCTGCTGATGTCAAGATGATTCCAGAGTGAGTAAGACTCCAGTTGTGGGGAGCCAGGGATCGTTGCCGCAATGGAACTCAATTCTGAACGTAACACGCGGGTGTGTAGGGGTATGGTTGAAGGCTTTTTTCGCAAACGATGGGTGCCCCGCTTCCAGGTTGGAGAGGGTGCTAGTGTCTTTCTTGCCACTACCTGGTTGTTCTTTCTGCTTTTGGGATACTTTGTCATAAGACCCGTTCGTGAGACGCTTGGCAGTTTGGTGGATTCTGATGATCTGAAGAGGCTGTTTCTTGCATCGTTTGTAACGATGTTGGCAGCGGTGCCTGCCTACGGAGTTCTTGTGAACTCGCTTCCCCGTCGATGGCTGGTCCGTGTGGTTTACCAGTCGTTCGCACTATGCCTGGTAGGGTTTTGGGTGTTTCTTCGGAGTGATTCAGAGATCGTTCAAGCATGGGCAGCGTGGATTTTATTTGTCTGGATAAGTTTTTTTGGTGTCTTTGCAACCACTGTGTTTTGGAGTGTTGTTGCTGACCTGTTTTCCAGTCGTCAGGCGAAACGCCTGTTCGGATTCATTGCGGCTGGTGGGACGGTTGGTGCCTTGGCTGGATCCGTGATTGCCAGCCAATTGGCTAAACTGCTCACCACAGAGCAGTTCATGCTGTTGCCGATTGTTGTGATTGAGTTAGGGTTGCTCTGTGCTTGGATGCTTGAGAAGCAAGCCGCGGTGCTAGCGGAAGCTGATAGTCAGTCGAATGTTACTGAAGTAGTGGAAGCCGTTCCGCCCTCTCGTAGCGGATGGTGGAATGCCGTGACCCACATCTTGCGGTCTCCATACCTGCAATTGATCTGCATTTTTATTTTCTTCTTGCAGTTTTGTGGCACCCAGATGTACTTTGAACAGGCAGCGATCGTAAAAGCAGCACTGCCCTCGGAATCAGCTCGGAGACAACTGTTTGCAAATATTGATCTTGCGACTCAGGTGTTAACACTGGTTGCTCAGGTCTTTCTCTCGAGTTTTATCCTGCGTTTTTTCGGCGTTGCTGTTACCCTCATGGTCCTTCCTGCTATCTATCTAGCTAGCTTCTCTGCACTCGCTTTCAATCCAAGTTTGCAGGTGATGGTCGTCGCCGTCGTAATTGGCCGTTCGGCAGGTTATGGAATCACAGTGCCGGCTCGCGAAGTGCTTTTTACCGTGGTGAAGAGAGAAGATAAATACAAATCCAAAGGCTTCATTGATACGGTCGTACTGCGGGGTAGTGACGCTGCTTCGGCTTCCGCTTTTACCGGGCTTGAGGGTGTGGGCTTGAAAGCTTTAAATCTTTGCTTACTTCCAGTGGTGGTGATTTGGCTTTTTGTTTCGTGGCGGTTGGGGCGTTTGCAAGAGGCTTTGGCAGACCCTCAGGAATGCAAGGTAGAGGAATAAAGGACCACGCAGGATTGGGGGTTGGTGTTAGTTGTCTGTATGTTCCATGTGTACAACTGGTTGTGCCTGAATTTATTGGTCACGTTCGAAATGTTGAATGTCAATTTCCAATGATGTGATGGCTTGAGAGTGCCTTTCAATCGACATCGTTTGTTGAGCAGCCTCAAATTCATGAGGGGCACATGCGAGGTCTTGGCTTAGAATTCACTGCCAAGGAAATCAAGCATGGGGTTGGGATGGCGGTGGCTTACCATGCGGACATCAAGGCCGCTATCCTCATGCAGTTGTAAGGCTCGTCGTATTGCATCGACAATCCACTCCGGTTGATTTCCAAAGGCTCCGCCACCAATCATCGTCAAGAACAGGATGTTCGATCCGTTTCTCGACTTGTTGAGGACGGCTGCATTCAAAGTAGCCTCATAGGTCGCTTCGAGTATCAGTCGGGCAAATGGTTCCCATGCGGATGCTGGTTCTGAAGAATAAGAGACGGGGACGGCGGAGCAATACACTTGGGAAACGAGGCTGGAAGTCTGCGGGGTTGTATTTGGCGTCAGACTGGAATTGTTGGTGGACTTGCCAACGGTTACTTCTGTGTCCCACATGATTCCGACACGCAGTTTGGAACGAAGCAAATTGATTGACTTTACATCCAAATTTGATAGGTGTTCGGCAATGATGCTTAGCCCGGTCTCAGAGGCGAAGGCGTATCCATTTTGCATTTGCCAAAGTTGTCGGGACTCATTGTTTAGTGATTCCCCAATGTCAGCCAGACAATCGATCTGTCTGCTTGTGCTCTGGCCTGTTTGGTTCTTCATGGGGACCAGATAGTTGCGGAATACTGTTCCAGCACCTGCCGCAATCGCGCACGCAGGACCCTGCGTGTAATCGTGTTCATAGATTCCAACACCATCCTCAGGAATTGCCTGTGGTGCTGCCATTTCGAGTAAATTGAATTGCGAGGCAACCTGAAACATTGCCATCCGGTTGCCTGCTTCTGTGTGCAAGTCCTGTACGTTACTAACGATTTGCGTAAACGTTGTTCTGCTATCCGATTGCTTTAACTCTTGCAGGGCAATGTGTCTCAAATCGGCGAGCGTGGGGATTTCCAGAGTTCCGCATTCATAGGACTTGTCGTTGACCAGCGAGGTCAAGCGGGTTCCGTCCAATGACAGGTTTTCGCGGACTTGCGTTGGTGAATTTTCCGTGAAGCCAAAGAGGTCTTCGAACCACATGCCTGCCTCGTCAGTGTATGAGGACAAAAGTTCTTGCTGAACATTTGAATGTAAAATAATAAGCGGCTTTGATCAGCCTAAAACTGCAACGCACTGTGTTGTGTTGGATCGCTGCCTTCCATGTACATGAGTGCTAGCAGCAGAAAACCTGGACCATCAACGGAATCGCATCGGTTTTCGCCTGGATGGCTACGAAACATACCCATTTTGGGTACATAAAGTTGTTCCATCGCTTCGTTCGCAATGTCTCGAGCGAGCGTGTGGTGCGTGGGGTTCTTCATGACGTTACTGGCACGGACGAGGAAATGGATTGCTCTTCCGTAATCTTCTGCATAGGCGCCCCGCCCGTCATTGGCAGGTAGTTCTTGTTTGATCATGTTGACCCAGCGTTCAACTGCCAGTTTACTGGGTTGATCACCCGTTGCTTCATGCAGCGAAAGGCATGCTTCAGCCATTCGCAGGGGGGATTGGTATGCCGGTCGATTAACGTGATTGAAAATGCTGGTCTGCGGCGGATTGTTTGAAGTGACTTCAGTTTCAGTGATTTGTGTTGCCTTGTTCTTGGTAGGCTGACCCGTTGTACAGTCCAGGCGATTGTCGTAACGCTGCTGTTGTTCGTTGAACCCTTGGCTAATCCACGCATTGAGAACTTTCTTCGCGATGCTTTGGAATTGCGGCTCGCCTGTCAACTCGGTCGCTTGAAATAAAACGTATGCCCATGCACCAAGCTGAAGTGAAGATGTGTCACAACCTTCGTGGGAAGTTTTTATATTAGTAGGAACCAACCCGGTCTTGTGGTTCCGGCGTTTCATTCGATTCTTTGCCAATGACAACGCCTGTTCGACCAGATGTTGTTTTTGGGGAGGATCCTTTTGCGCAAGCCAACACAGAGATGCAATCAGTGCTGCCTCGCTTTCAATCCCCTGTTCCAGCGTTGCAAATCCTGCATGAGACGTATCGCCTATCGGTGTGTCGTTCGAATCACTCGTGGATACTGCAGCCTTTTGGGCATGAATGTACGCTTGGATTTGTTGTCGTGCTTGTGCGGTGTTTGCAACCCATAAGGTTTCCCATGCGGGCGTATACGGTGTGCAGGGAGATATCGTTGCTGTGGTGTCGATCAGCTTTTCAAGCTTGATGTCATAGTAGCAGCGAGGATCGAGCGAGGACTGGCGATTTGAGTTTGCGCACTCATTCAAAAAACTTCTGATGTAGGCGGATGCTGAGTCACTGTAGCATTTGCAACCTGTGCGTTTGGATAATTCAAATGCAGCGAGAATGCTCGGTTGGTCCCAATAAAGGTTTGCGCCTGCTGCTGATAACAGGGTGCCGTTCCATCGTGGTGAATTTGGTATTAGCGGTGTAGGAAGGCCGTTTGTGCGCAGGTCAATGGTTGATATCCACATTGGAGTTGTTCGTTCACCAATCTGGTCATGCGAGTGTTCGGTCACATAGTCCATGTGTGCCTCAACGGCGCCCATGAATATTGATGCTGACTGCTCTTGGGAAATGGGAATCGGTATTGGAGCTTCCGCGGATGGTGGACCTTGAGCTTGCGAGCTCGTTACACAACAAGTCACGAACAAAGTGATTTGGCACGCGTGGAAGAGTGTGGCGTACAAACGATCGTCGCCTGAGGAGGATGCCGCAGCTTGAGTGGAATGAATCATTTCTCCACTTTAGCGTTTTGTTGCCCAGTGAAACAGTGAAACAGTGAAACAGTGAAACAGTGAAACAGTGAAACAGGGAAACAGGGAAACAGGGAAACAGGGACCTGGTGGCGGTTATTCGTTGATTACGTTGATTCACGAAAGATTAAGCCGTTGGTGCCAGCTCAAAAAGCGTCTTGGTGAGTTTCACGACTGGAGCCTGAAACGGAAAATCATTTGTTTTGAAAAATGATCTTGCGTGAACTCAATAGAAAGTGCGATAGCCACTGACAAACGTATATGTACCACCCAGCCAATGCTGATTGGAACGGGTCGGGCTTGAGTGACATAAGGAGAATCGATTCATGAAAACGCCGGTAAGATATGTTGCGATTACGATCGCTTCGCTTTCCCTCGTAATGTTTACCAACTTGGGCAATGTGAGTGCGGATGCACCGGAAGAGTCTTCAGGATTCGGGCAGGCTGCAAGCGCAATGAATCCAATGAATTGGAAAATGCCACAACTCAAGATGCCAAACTTCAGGAGTTTGTTGCCCAGCAAAGCAGAGCAGGCTGACGTCAAAGAAAAGAAAGATGGCTTATTTGATCAGGTGGGTAAAACAGCTTCCAACAGTTGGTCCAAAACGAAGAACGCGTTGAGTCCTAAGAATCTTAATCCCGCCCGATTCTTTACTGCCTCATCAAAATCAGCAGTCAAAACAGTGCCTGCGAAAGAAAAAAAACCTGGGTTCTGGAGTAAGCTTCTCAGCCCATGGCCAGAAGAGGAGCCGGAGCAGACGACGGTAACAGACTTTCTTCGCCAGCCACGTGTTGGACGCTAAAACCACCCGGTACTAAGTCGGTAGGTCGCGTCATGCTGGAATGTCTGCTCAAGTTGCAGGCACGAATAGTGAGGTCGAAAGAGCGATGTTTTCGCGTTTGCTGGTTACTCTCTATCATCGTTTTTGTAGAGAGTGTTGCTCGTCGAGATGCAGTCATGCATTTTATATAGCGTGAATTCATGCACTCGGTTGCAGACCGTGATTTTCCGGTTTTTTCTCTTGAAAGAGTCGGGTTCATGCTATGCGGTCAGCGTCCAGCTCTTTCGGTATTCACGTCGGATCTGGCTTTGCAATTCGGGGTGTCCCTTGATTTGCATCGACTCGGCGTCCCATTCTAAACGGGTGTCGGGATTTCGCTGCGCAAGCACACCCAGCAGGATCGTTTCGGTCATGGGACCCGCAAGCGCAAAGTTTGATTCGCTTTGAGTGATTTTTCCTTCCACGGCATCAAACCACTCTTTGTAGTTGTCTTGATCTCTTGCTCGCGGCAGAGTGACTTCAGGCCATTCGAAGCCGTCGATCTGATTTGATGTTTTTAAGACCCAGCTATTGCGACCACGGTTGAAGAAAAGTTTTCCTTCTTCTCCGATGATGACGCTGCCGAATTTCGAGAAATCCATGCCGTCCAGAATCTCTTCGCTGGGGTGGTTGTATTCGTTTCCGTTTTTAGCCAACTGCCAATTTTCTCTGTCAAATTTTGCGTCGACGTAGCCGTCGTACCAGAAAAACTGGAAGCCATTTTTGGCTGCATACTGGCTCGGGCCAAAATCCCAAGTGATCATCGAGTTAATGGGAGGGGAATGTTCAGTTGCACCATTTTGTTGCGCCGTGACGGCTAGGGGTGCGAGAGCTTGCCCGTCATCAGGTTGCATTGACCAGTAGCCCAAGTCCATGATGTGGCATGCCATGTCACCTAGAGCACCGGTGCCGTAGTTCCACCAACCACGCCATGCAAAAGGCGCGATTCGGGGACTGTAATCAACCCAAGGTGCGGGGCCAACCCACTGTTCCCAGTCGATGCCATTCGGGACTGGTTCCGGCGATGGCGGGTCTGAGAAGCCTTGCGGCCAGATAGGCCGGTTCGTCCAAGCGTGAATCTCTTTCACCTTGCCAATTACACCGGCCCGAACCAACTCCACGCAACGCCTCATGTGATCGTTTGCGTGTGCCTGGTTGCCCATTTGTGTCTTCACGCCGGTTTGTTTTGCCAAGCGATTTAATTCTCGCGCTTCCCACGTGCCGTGTGTTAGCGGTTTTTGACAGTAGACATGCTTGCCAGCTTGCATCGCCAATGCTGAGGCGTGGAAGTGGTGGTGGTCGGGTGTCGACACGGTGACAGCATCAACTTGGTCACCCATCTCAGCGAACATCTCGCGATAGTCGGTGAAAAATTTTGCGTCAGGAAATTGTTGCCTTGTTTGTCCCATCTTGCGAAAACGACCATCGAGTTTGGCAAGCTTGGTGGAGTCGATGACGTCGACGAGACCAATGACCTCGAATCCGGCGTTACTCGCACCGTTTATGTCGGCATAACCTTTTCCCCCGGCACCAATTCCAACCACCGTTGGTTTTCCCAGTTTGTTATCTGATAACGCAGGGAAAAAGTGGAAGCCAGCCAAGGCACCCATTGCGGCGCTGGCTGTTTTATTGAATTGCCGCCGCGAGACGGAACTTTGATGACGCTTGGAATTCATATGTATGTTTCGGCAGAGGGTAAAGGCGTTGCAGAGACGCCGGCCAAAGTTACGCGTTGGCAGGGAGCTTTATTGTACTCATTTCATTGTGCGGTGGTTGCGGCAACAGAATGACTCACCGTACGAAAGAAATCTTGGTGTTTTCTTTATATGTGAGTTGTGTGACGAGTCTGATGCTGCTGATTCCTCGCCAAATGTGGTGCGTAGAATTTAAGATTTGGTTTTTTTAGAAAAATATCAGTTTCCTTGTCAGGTTTTGACGCAGAAAAGTACTCCACATCTTCGGTGCGACCTCCAAAACCACAGCGTCAGTATGCGTATGTGTTTTGATGTTCTGTGTGAGATTGTCATTGCTAATCATTGAACCCATGATTTCAAGGATTTGGGTATTCAAATGAGGGCACGGCATTGCGGGGGCGTGCAACAAAGTGTTCCTGTTCGTGGTGTTTGAACGTGACAAGCATGGCGTTGGTCATCTATGCGTCTGTGCTGGTCGCCTAAACGTCTGATGCACTTCAGTTCCCCTCCCCAATATCCGTAGGAGTTTGTGGTTGTGTCGGGGTTAAGGGGAACTATTGTGTGAACGGAATTGTCCTTCCCTGTGTTCTCATACCTGCGTGACGAATTGTGAACTCAAGCAACTCCGGGGCTGGCAGACTGACCTCTACCGACCATTCACTGGCATCGAGAGTGAAAGGTGGAGATGAGGACGCTGCGCACGTTCTTTACGAGCGTTATGTTCAGCGGGTCTTTGGTTTGGTGGATTCGAAATTGGGGGCAAAGTTGCGAGCTACAACAGATGCAGAAGATATTGTCCAGTCCGTTTTCCGGAGCATGTTCCGAGGCGTGCAGGCAGGCAATTACGAAGTAGAGCCAGGTTCAACGCTCTGGAATCTTCTCGCTGTTATTTCGCTGACCAAGCTACGTAGAAAGGCGCATCATCAAACGGCTCAACGTCGTGACGTCGACCGCTTGGTTTCTTTGCAGACTGTGGCGGGCGGTGAGGCGATTGATGCTTCGACAGATGAATTTTTGAACATCTGTGTCCGCGAAACGATGCAAAAATTGCGACCGGCAGATCGTCAGATTTTAGTTTTGCGTATTCAAGGGTTCACGTTAATTGAAATCAGTGAACAAACTTCGCTTAGCTGCCGCACCATTGCACGTCGGCTTCGAACCAGCAGAAAACATCTCGCTAGTCTGTTGCTGGAAGATGAATAGCAGTTTGGCTGGCTGCTGCGGGGTTTTAGCTACCAGCCGTAACCACGACAGCGGCGTGCTCCATTCACATTGGTACTCGGTTTTTCTGCGTCGAGGGCAAAGCTTCGTTGGTCTGGCGTTGCACGTTGACGAGTCCGGAGTCTGGTGAAAATCCCGATCTGCCGGCGAGATAGGTGAATTTCGTGAGTTTTTTCGGTTATCGAGGCCGTTTTTTCGGGGTTGCGGCGGCCTCAGGTGCCCAAGGTTTGACCACAACGTAAATTTTCCTCGACTGGTCTCAAATTGTGGCATGCGGTTTGTCGATGGATTATCTTATCAGGCTTATGGCCGATGAAATCGGTCCTTCCTCACTTCCACAAGACGAACACAAGAGTTCACTTATGTCTGCAAGAGTTGCTGCCCTGTTCTTAGGGATTCTGGTTATGGTTTGCATGGTTTCTGTACCCACACGCGCTGCCGACGACGATTCAGCCGCGAAGTACAAGACCAAAGATATTATGAAAAAGGCTTTCAAAGGCCCTTTGCTCAAGAAGGTTGCTGGCGGAGAGGCCACCGATGAAGAGAAGAAACAATTGCATGCTATGTTGGTTGCACTGAGCAAGAATAAGCCAAAGAAGGGTGATGCAGAAAGTTGGAAGAAGTTGACTGCTGCTTTGGTCAAGGCTGGTCAAGGTGCTGTCGATGGCGAAGCTAAAGCCGGTACTGCGCTCAAGAAAGCTTCGAACTGCAAGGTTTGTCACAAAAGTCACAAGTAATCGCTGCTATCACAAACAGCTCTGCAAATCATGAATGGTGCGGAGTATCTGTGATATCAGAAAATCCCTGACCAACCTAAAAACACCTGCTGTAAAGTAGGTGTTTATTTTTTTATGTTATATAAGAGCTTCGGGCTATGGCCGGTTGCGATTCTCGTTTGTTGAGTCGATTGAAGCTGGCTTTTGATGAGAGTAATGGTGTGCCGCTTTGGTGTGCCCGTGCAGTAAAGTTTGATGATCTTGCTGTTCGAAAACAGACAGCGATCACTGCCTTGGAGTATTGGTAACGCGAGATGCGAACACCTTTGGAGCGAATTCGACTAGGTGGATTTGTACTCGCTGCTGTGTTCATCCTTGCTATTCTTGGTTATCGCTTCGTTGGCGATTACGACTGGATCGCGGCGGTTTGGATGGTGGTGATCACCATTTCGACGGTGGGGTATGGGGAAACTTCCCAGTTGCCACCACGTATCCAAGCGCTAACCGTGTTAGTGATCGTGCTTGGAATCTCCGCATCTGTTTATACGTTTGGCGGTTTGTTTCAGTTGATGGTTGAGGGAGAATTGGAAAATGTGTTGGGGAAGCGTCGAATGAAGAAGGAAATTGTACGTTTGCGCGATCATACGATTCTTTGTGGATTTGGACGTATGGGCAGGAAGCTTGCCGAAGAATTGGAAGCTCAGGGCGTAGAAATCGTTGTCATCGATCAAGATTCAGATGTGATCAATGAAGCTAGTCAGCTCGGCTTACGTTGCGTCTGTGGGGATGCAACCGAGGAGGAAATTCTTTCTGAAGCCGGTTTGACTCATGCAAGTACTTTAGTGAGCACTTTTCCAAATGATGCGGAATGTGTGTTCATTACTCTGACTGCAAGAGATTTAAACAAGGAGATACGCATCATTGCCCGGGCAGAGCGGGAGAGCACCGAGAAAAAATTACTGCAAGCTGGGGCAGACACAATTGTCATGCCGACCGTTGTTGGTGCCAGACAGATGGGGCGTATGATCACCAGACCGTCCACCGCACATTTGATCAAATTGGTTGATGAAGGAAGTAACGAAGACTTTGATATTGATGAAGTGCTGGTGCGTGAAAATAGTGGATTGGTCGGCTTGAGTGTTCAGCAGACGGAAGCACACAGGCGGCATGGTTTGTTGGTCGTTGCAGTGCGATCCGAGTCAGGCGAGTTGCGTTTCAACCCTGACTCGGCGGAAAAGTTTTCGACTGGTGATATTGTGATTGTGATGGGACGACGCGATGATATCGCGAGATTCCGGGGCGAATATTGAATGTGCGAATGCAGACAGGAACGTGGCGAACGCAACGCTTCAGCATTGACGTGGTTAGATTCGATGGGCTGTTTTGCGTCAGTGTGCCTGTTTAACCCATGAGTTGCAAAATGAGTGACCAGAAAAAAAACCGGGGGACACATACCGAGGCGGCATGCGAGCGTGGTGCAGAAGGAGCACGGGTTTGTCCGGTCTGCCGTGGACAAACATTGATCGAAATACGCGGCAAACTGCAATGTGAGAGATGCCACACAATCTGCGAGACTTGTTGTGAAGGTGGCCGCGGCTAACGTTACTTGGTTGAATATCCAGTCCGTCTGCCGCGTTTTAGGTGCGCCACTCCACGGGATATGTGTGAAACGATGACATACCCCACTCTGCAATTTTCGACAATGGAATTGGCAACTGGGAATTGGGATCAGTCTTGCAGGTAATCGGTCAGAGCCATTTTCGGTAGAGGAAGACGTAGAATGGGGGCGAATTCGGTGGTGTCGGTGTCCACTCTTTCGAATGCTTCCCGAAGTACATCGTTCGATTTCTGTGTTAGTCGGTGATATCCGGTGATGAACATGTCGTATTCATCCCACCCCTCATCGCTGCATGAGGGAAGCAGCGAGGCGAGTGCAACGCAGGCGGGACCGTATTGTTCAGGGCCCGCTTCGAGTAGTTCGTCAAGTTTGGTGTGTTGTGCGATTAGGGCAACGAACTCGTCGGGAAGGTTCCATTGCTGAGCGAGCATAGCGGAAGCGTCAGCGTGATCCCATCCGAAAATCTCATTCTCCAAGCCACTCAGACGACGACCTTCTTCTGCACGTCGTGCGACCAGAATTTCGTATTGTTCTGGTAGTTCTTTCAGCAGCAGAGGTATCGCCATGTCTTGCAGTAATGCACCAGCGAACAAGTCCTCGGCATTATCGAGTTTAAGCATGCGTCCCAGCTCACGGGCAAACAAAGCACGGCGAAGAGAATCCTGCCACAAGGCCTTGAGATCGAAGGGACCAAACTTGGGGTTCGGCATAACACTGAAGACAGCGTTCCACAAAGCGAAGTTGGTGACAGCCCGTGTTCCAACCAGCGTCAGTCCCTGCTGGACGCTCATGATTTCCCGACTGAACCCGAAGTAGGAACTGTTGACGAACTTCAGGACCTGACCCATCAATCCGGGGTCGGCCTCGATCGGTTTCGTGAATTCGGCCGGTCCCGAATCTGGGTTCTGAGAAAGCTGTAGCAATGTTATCGCACTGTGGGGTAGTGCAGGCAGCACTTCAGCGTGAAATACATCTTCCAGTGAGGTTGTGGTTGTCGTCATGTTTTGCATCGCAGAGGGTGTCATTGCATCAAAGCGATTTTGAACCGCGCGAGGGCCGTGTCTGCAGACCGTACCAGTGTTAGAAATCTACCTCGTTCCCTCGTTGAACTTGATCCTTTTCTGTACTTAAAGACACCTCCGGCACTCCCTCGTTCCGGTTTTGCGGGTTGGTGTTTGTCATGCTGTTGCCTGAACGCATCATTCAACGTGGGGTGACGTTGCGAAAATGCAACTGCCCACCCTCGACGTGATTGTTTCGTTTTTTTCTAACTTGTTTGAGAGAATGGACTTGTGTCGTGGTTGCGTGGTTTGATGTCCGGTTGGACCGCCACGTGCATGACACGTCGTCCATGAACTTTTTTTATCTGAGTCCAGATGACCGTGACTGGCTAAAACGCTGGCTGGTAAAGCACGCATTTCTGCTGCTTTTGATTCTTTCGTTTTGGCTGATTTTGCATGCGTGGCCAAAGGCAGAGACACCTGCGTCAAACTTGGACGGTCGGACTGATAATCAACCTTCGATGAATGCTTCAGGCAACTCAAATACCTTGGGTGATGCTTCTCAGGATCTGCACCAAGGGCAGGCTATGGCGTGGGTCGAAGATGGCCCTCAGGCCATTCGTCTTGTGGAGTTGAAGCGGAATTCAGCCAATGCAACTGCGTATGATGCCTTCGGTGCAAACAGCAGCATGAATCAACCGAGTGCAGATAACTCGGTTAGTGCTGTACAGCCGACAGGCTGGAGAAGAACCCGCAACGGGTGGGAAAATACAGCTAGCTGGCGCACTTCGCTGGCTTCTCTGGGAGATATCGTTCGCCAACAGCAAGAGAAGGAGCCAAGTTGGTTTCAGAATCTGCTTGCAAGCGTACGTAGCGTGCCGCCATGGGGAGTGGCCTTGTTCCAACTCGCTGCCGTAGGCGGAATCTTGATATTCGAACGTTGGGCAGTACGCCATCAGCAGACCCGAAAAATCAAGCCAGAAGCTTGATTGACGAGTTGTCGTTGATGCTCAGCGACGAGCTGTTTTTGGGACGCCGTCCACCAGTTTTTCGCTGAAACGGGCGCGATACTCCATGAGACTGTTGGCCCCCTGGAATCCCACAATGGTTTCGTCCCAGTCCAGTTGCTTGCTCAGCATGTAACCGTTGTCCAGATCAAATCGTATTTCACCATTGCTCATTTGTTGCACCACTTGTGCTCGGATCGATTCTTCATTCAATGGTGTCAGGGGTTGGCTGCGGACAGCAAGTGTCGCGACACCTGTTCGGACTTTCTTGAGTGTGTAGAGCTCGCGGATCTTGATGACTTTGATTTCACCATTTTCGGTTCTTGCCTTAACGTCACGTGGGATGGACCACGATTCGCCCACGGCGATTGGCTGTTCCGGGAAAGCTACTGCCAGCGTGCCCATCCCCAATGAAGCCTTGCTGCCAACGTTGTTTTCACGCCGAGTCTCTTCACCGCGGGCCGAGATCGTGATCGTGGAGATCCTTGAGCCAATTTGGTCTGATACGCGTTTGAAGAGTGCTGGTGGTTTTTCACCACTCTCACTGTCCCAGCGAATCTCTTCCGCGTCACCTTGTTGTTGTGTCATCTCAACGGCATCCACGACATGATCAAAGGTCATTTCCTGATCAGTCTTGTTCATGACCGCCCAGTGCCGCTTGCTGATCGTGTGAACCTGAGATATCTCTTCGGCGCCTCGAATTCGGGTTTTTGTTTTGGCAACATGCGTCACCTCGTAATGGAGATCCTCGCCAACGTTCAGGGCGTAACGCAGCAAGTACTTAGGTGCCTCGTCGTTGTCTTTCGCGTCTTCTGCGTTTGCAGGTAGTCTGAGGGCAGGCAGACAAATGGTCAGGATCGCAGCAAGGACAATAAGACGATTCACGATTGCGGTCTCCATACGCGGCAAACGAGGTGTGTTTCACGACCTCGAAAACTTTGCAGATCGTGTCTTTCAGGGCAAGAGAGAATGTGGGAGATCGATTCGCCGGCGTTCGTTTTAAGCGGGGGAACGCTTCACCGGAACCGATCCGCCCCAGCCCAGTTTGTCGCGTAAGGCTCGGTAATCATCATGTCCGTTGACTGCTAGCATTTGAAATGTTTGCTCTGCGCGTTCGATCCGCACGCGATCTCCGGGCAGCAATCGGCTCAAAATCCGCCCATCCACAACGATACTTGTCGACTCATTGGGCTCTGTCACGGTGAGTTCAAGCACCGTGTCTGCTGAATCGACGAGTGGTCGGTAAGTCAGGGTATGTGGGCTGATCGGTGAAATGACGATCGCTTGGAGCTGTCGCCTCAGGATGGGACCACCCGCGGACAGGTTGTGTGCTGTTGATCCGATTGGTGTGGCTACGATCAGTCCATCGCAGCGGTACTGAGTTGCAAGTGAACCATCGGCATACAGGTCAATGTCGAGAATTCGATAAGGCGGTCCTCCGAGTACAGCCGCTTCGTTTAACGCTAGTTGTCTTGCTATCACGCGACCTTCCCTAATCAGGGATGTCTGCAGCATGAGGTGATTGACAACCTTGAACCCACCGCGAGAAACCTCAGGCCAAGCGTTTAGAAAATCATCGGGTGACAATGCGGCGAGAAAGCCTAGGCGACCACAGTTGATGCCGAGCACAGGTGACTGTTGTGATCCCATTTGGCGAGCTGTTTGCAGAATCGAACCATCACCGCCAAGCACGATAACCAGGTCGGGTTTTGACTCTGAGAATTCGTAACTGAAATCGAGATCTTCAGCCACAATCTCAGCATGCTCAGCAATCGCTGGCCTCAGTTGCTCCAATGCGGCACGCACGGTTTCGCGTTCGGGCACACCCAGGATCACCACCTTTGGCTTTTGAGAATGATCGTTGATCCAAGTGTGGGCCGATTCGACGGACATGAATTCTGTTTTCCGATCAACGTCGGGTTTGGTTTGTTGGGCAATTCCAAAGGACTTCCAGCATTCTGGATCCATGATATTAAGGATCGTCGAACCGCTGGATCTATCCAGTCGTTTTGTCGTGGATGTGTTTGTCGGTGTGGGTATCTCGCGGGGCGACAGTCGCATCGCTCGTATCGGCAATCACCTCAGGTCGTTCAAGCACTTGAACGCAAGCTGGAACTAGCAATCTCGCGGCACGTTTCAGAAATTTTGGGTACGCTGAGCCCATGCTGATCAAACAGGTCACCGCGGTCACCATGTTGGATGAACTCGTCTGGCAATGCGAGCACACGGATGGATCGTGTGTCAAGATGTTCTGCGACAGCACATTCAGTGAAGGCTGATCCAAAGCCACCCATCTTTGCACCTTCCTCGATGGTCACCACGAACTTGCCGTCAGCTAGCGAATCTCGCACCATTTCAAGATCCATCGGTTTCACAAACCTGGCATTGATGACGGTTACGTCCAGTTCGCCTTTCAACGCATCTGCGGCAGCCAACGCTTGTTCCAGCATGGCACCATACGCGATGATCGTCCCATCGCTTCCCTCGCGAATGGTCTCACTTTTCCCGATCTCGATCGGATCGGGGGTGCGTTTGAGTTGCAGTGCCGAAGCTTTCGGGTAGCGAATGCTGGAAGGTTGGTCATGTGCTAGAGCGGCGTCCAGCATCAAGTCCATTTCTGCGGAATATCCGGGAGCCATGCAAACCATGTTTGGAAACAGGCGCATGTAACCAATGTCAAAAAGTCCATGGTGTGTCGGCCCGTCCGGACCGGTTAGTCCCGCTCGATCGAGCATGAACACAACTGGCAGATTCTGAAGAGCAGCTTCTTGAAAAATTTGATCGTAGCTTCGTTGCAAAAAGGTGCTGTAAATATCAACGATGGGTCGCAGCCCCGTTTTGCATTGGCCCGCAGCGAATGCTACTGCATGTGATTCACAGATACCGACATCGAAGAATCTCTCTGGGAACTCCTCACGCAGCGGTTCCAGTTTGTTGCCTTGGCACATCGCCGCGGTGATGACTGTAACGCGCGGATCCGCGGCCATTTGTTTGCGGATCGCTTCACGTGCATGCAGCGTGTATGGCGGCAGGCCGTCGCTTTTCTGTGTGATCGCTTTGCCACCGTCGTCTGTGAAGACTGGCGGTGTGTGAAAAAACACTGGATCCTCGGCTGCCGGTTTATAACCGTGTCCCTTCTCTGTCACTACATGAAGCAGAACAGGACCTTTGGTCTCTTTGGCCATGGCCAAGTATTTTCGGGTCAGCGCCATGTCGTGCCCATCGATCGGGCCGATGTAGCGGATATTCAGTTCTTCGAAGAGCATTCCACCCAGTAAACCTGCCTTCACGCCTTCCTTCATCTGAGCTAGAAAGCGTTCGGCCGGGTCACCGAACATTGGCACGTGGTCCAGTAAACGCACAACCTCGCTTTTCAGGCCTGTGTAGAACGGATTGGACCGCAACCGGTCGAGATAGTTGGCGACCGCCCCGACTCTTGGGCAGATCGACATTTTGTTGTCGTTCAGCACGATGGTCAGGTCGTCGCCAAGTTCGCCTGCATTATTCAGAGCCTCAAAGACAATGCCGCTGGGAAAGGCGCCGTCACCAATGACAGCCACAGTCCTTCTTTCCTCTTGACCACCAACCACATCCCCACTGCGTAGGCCCACTGCGGTGCTGACACTACATCCGGCGTGGCCGGTCATGAACAAGTCGTAGACACTTTCGTTGGGGTTGGGGTAGCCCATCAAGCCTCCGCCGGTACGTATCCCGGCGAAATCCTTATAGCGACCTGTCACTAATTTGTGCGGATAAACCTGATGTCCGGTGTCCCAGATCAATCGGTCCGTGCGGAAATCAAACTCACTGTGTAAAGCGAGACAGAGTTCGACGACCCCCAGGTTGGAGGCGAAATGGGCTGTTCGGGTTGCAAGCAGATTGCAGAGTACATCCCTGATTTCGGATGCCGCCTGTTCGAGTTGCTGGGGCGAAAAATCGCGAAGCGGTGTGGCATCATCCAGGCCAGCAAGCAACGGATGCTCGCCCAATGGATGATGGTCATTGTCAGTCGATGGTTTATTCAATGTGATCGCTCCAGTACAAAATCGGCCAACAACCGCAGGCGTCGACCGGAATCCCCGAACTTACCGGCATCGCGTTGGGCAGACGCGACCAGTTGTTGGGCTTTCTGCCGAGCCCCGTCGAGCCCGAGCAGCCCAGGGTAGGTTAATTTGCCCCGATTGGCGTCTTTTCCAGTTCTCTTCCCCAGTGTGCTTGCTTCCGCAGTGTAATCAAGCAAGTCATCGACGACCTGAAATGCCAAGCCAATGGCGGCTGCGTAGCTCCCCAAAGTCTGCCGCTGTTCTTTATCCGCATCGACCATGATGGCGCCCAAATCGAGCGAGACCGAGAACAACGCCCCGGTTTTCCTTCGATGAATCGACTCCAAATGCTGAAGTCGAGGTTTGTCTGCGAAATCGCTCCAGACCACTGTCTCGTCCTGACAACCCGCTGTTTTGGGGTGTGTAGGCTTAGCGAGCTGGGTGTCCTGTTCGGCAGCTAAATCGTCGGCTTGGCCGCCAACTAGATGAGATGCACTTGCGGCGACGGACAATGCACGGACAGCGGCAATCGCTTTCTCGGGCATGCTAATATGCTGACTGAGATGAGAGAAGGCTTGGGTCAGCAGGCCGTCACCCGCCAAAATTGCTGTCGCTTCGTCGTATTTGATGTGAACCGTGGGTCTGCCCCTACGCAGGTCGTCATCGTCCATGGCCGGCAAATCGTCGTGAATGAGCGAGTAGGCGTGGATCATTTCCACCGCCACTGCTGCGGGCATGGCGTCCTCAAAGGTGCCACCGCAACATTCTGCCGCCATCATGACAAGCGCGGGACGTAACCTCTTACCAGGCGCCAGAAGTGCGTAGGACATTGCGTCACCCAGTTTCTCGGGGCAACCGCTACCAAATTCGCAAGCCTGCTCAAGGGCTTGCTCAATCCTGGGACGCAGGTCATCAAAGCCACAATCGACCGAAGCTTTTTGGGGGGTAGAGGACATCTGTGGGGCTGCGGTCACTGCGGTGGCTGAAATTAGAGGACACCCTGAGTTTAGAAGAGGCCGGGCGAATCGTCCACGCTACTCTCATGCGCAGTCGTGTCGTTTGAGGGGTCGCCTTCTGGCCCTGATTTCGCTGTGCTTCTTTTGCGATTTCCAGCCTTCACGCGTTTGGAAGCCGCTGGGGCGGAGGGTTGGGCTGTGATGGCAGGGTTTCCATCTGCATCAAACCCCGAAAGCTGGCTGATCTTTTGTTCAGCAGCGTCGAGTAGTGATTGGCACTGTTTCAGCTCACGAATTCCCTGCTCATATTTTTGCAGCGATGCAGTGAGGCCCAGTTCACCACTCTCCAGCTGGCTTACGATTCCCTCGACTTCGCCGAGTGATTCCTCGAAATCGAAGTTGTCTTCGTCTGCTTTGCCCGCCGTTTGAGAACGCTTGGGTTTCTTTTTCGCCATGTTTCTGTATTTGACTCGACTGCTATTTCGACCTAGGCATTACATGAGGGAACGTGACGTCACGCTTGCCGCTTTCACTTGGAGCGATTGCATCGATCCAATTAGTTATGCGGTTTCCATATTGTGACATGTTCCAACCATTCGTTCCATGTGCGTAACTCGTTCGAGTCGTTTTAGCTTGACGTTTGCCTGTCGTGGTTCGGTGATTTGGGGCTCCCGATGGCGGGCAAAATTACGCCTTCCAATGAGATTGCTTGCTGCTGCGACGCTGAATGTCGAGCGGCGAGGTGGCAGTGAGGGCGACGGTAACGGTGGGGTTTTGGGCAGTGATTACCCCGGTTTTTAAGTGACAAACAAAAATTTCACGGCATCAGGCAATCCATTGAACGACTTACGGCAAGTCCGCGATGAGCACGAATCAAATGACCGGTTGGTCATGGAAGCGGTACGCTCTAACACGAATTTGCTCCATGCTCTGTTGGCGGAACTGACCGACGTTCGGACCCTCGTTGAACCAGCAGACAACGACTCTCCAGGCAGCGATTCTCGCAAATTCAGCGATGGACGGGATTCAGACGGCGATGAAAGGGAGTTCGATGCCAACTTGCAGAACGCAGCTTGGGGAGACAAAGCCCGGAGCCTGCAGCAGAATATCCAGCGGGTAGAATCGGAAAATGCAGAGCTTCGTTCACAAAATGAAGACCTTGCTGCAAGGATCGCAACTTCCAAGGTGCAGGAAACTGCACCGGAGAATTCTGTGGAAGCCGGTGAGATGTTGTCTTGGGAAGAGCGGAAACGCTTGATTCTTCTGCAAATGGAGGAAGATTCCTTCGATGCCGATCAATTTGCAGCATCACTCAGCGAAGAAAGAAAATCTGGAAAAGAGACTCCGGCTGCCTTCATTGATAGGCTTCGATTGGAAATAGAAACCCGGGACGAGGAAATTGCTGAATTACGCAATCTGCTCGATCAACAAGCCGAAACACGCTCAGATGGCACTGCGATCGGTGCGTCTGCGATCGCAGACATGCTGGATGCAGACGAGCTGATCGTGCAGGAACGCGAAAAGTTGCAGAGGCTGCAAGTCGAGTGGGAGGAAAAGTTTCGCGAGGGCGAAATTGCAGCTTCGCTCGAACGGGCCAAGCTTTCGCGTGAGCGTCAGGAGGTTTCCGTGAAGAAGCAAGAGCTGGAATTGCAGCTTGAGCAACTTCAGCGTGAATTCCGGCAAGTCAACACGTCGGGCGGTACTAGTTCTCGCCGCTGGTTGGCAAAACTCGGTTTAGCCGACGATGATTCATAGAGGCAGTTTGTTTGCCCCCGAGGCGTGTTAGTTTCGTTAGAATGCCCACTCCGGTGTTCCTGCTAACTTCCCCGTCTTTGAGTGAGATCTTCGATGTCGAATACAAGCCGACGTGATTTCTTGGCTACCTCCGCAGCTGCGAGTGGGTCCTTGTTACTGACTGGCACGCGAGCGTCGGGTGCAGTGGATGGTGCCAGCAACCGTGTCAGAATCGCCGTTGCAGGACTGAACGGACGCGGACAAAGTCACTTAGGTGGCTGGCTGGGGCAAGATAACGTTGAGGTGGCTTATGTTATCGATCCAGATGCTGATGTGCTCGCCAAACGCATGCAAAGTCTTGAAAAACGAACCGAGGGAAAGTTCCAAACCAAAGCGATCAGCGATGTTCGCGAAGCGTTGGATGATAAGTCGGTTGATGCTATCTCAATCGCAACGCCAAACCATTGGCACTCATTGATGACGATTTGGGGTGCTCAAGCAGGCAAGCATGTTTACGTCGAAAAACCAATGAGCCATGACGTTGGTGAGGGGAGGATCGCAGTTGCTGCCCAAAAAAAATATGGAGTTGTGATCCAGCACGGTACGCAGCGAAGGAGCAGCGCAGGTATCGCGGGGCTGCACGAAGCGTTGCAAAACGGAGATTTGCCTCGCCTGAAAATTTCATACGGCTATTGCTGCAAACCACGTGGTGGGATCGGGCACGAGCCTGTGGGACCGCCGCCCGCAAACCTCGATTGGGATCTTTGGAAGGGGCCAGCGGTCATTAGCGATTATCACGCCAATTATCATCCCTACGATTGGCACTGGTTCTGGAAAACCGGTAACGGTGATCTTAATAATCAAGGCACCCATCAGCTTGATGTTGCCCGCTGGGCACTCGACAAAGATCAGACTCATCCAGTTCGCGTGATGGCACTTGGGGGGCGTTTTCAGTGGGACGACCAAGGAGAAACACCGAATACCATGTTCGGGCTCGCTGAGTATCCCAACGGGCAAATGGTGATTTTCAATGTTCGTAATGTGAATTATCCCAAGTATCAGCGGCAGGTATTCAATGAGTATTACCTCGAGGACGGCAGCAAAATCACTGGGGAGGGCAATTACAAAATTTTGCGACCGGGGGCATCAAAAGCAGAACCGCTCAAGTTGCCGCCAGGAAAGGTGACCCCAGGTGGAAATTGGGGAGCCTTCATTGCTGCAATCCGCGCAGGTGATCCTGATATGGCTAACGGAAATGTCGAGGATGCCCATTACGGTTGTGTCATGGGCCATCTCATGAATAACTCTTACCGGTTGGGTGAGAAGGCGCCATTCAATGCCAAAGCAGGTAAATTTGGCGATAACGCGGACGCAGCAGAGCATTTCATGAAATTGCATGAGGTGATGCGAGATGGTGTTGGCATTCCAGAGGACAAGGCTGAGTACACGGTTGGTCCATGGCTGACATTCGATCCGAAAACCGAACTTCACACGGGAGATCACGCCGAAGCCGCCAATGCCCTCTTGAAAGACCCCAATAACAAGGGTTTTGAGGTCCCAACGATCGATAGCGTTTGATCGAGTCACAGATCCGGTGGGGACCGTTTACGCTGTTTTTTGAGCCGGCAAATCACGCTTCGGGGGGGTGAAGAAAACCTCTCGATGCGATATCCTTTCCTCGCACGTCAATGCCGTGTTCGGGTTGCCCGAGCGGCATGGCATGCTGTCACGACAGAAATGTTGTGAATCATCAATTTGCCGTTGAATTATCTGACGCACCTGTTCGAGGTCGCACTGATTTTTCGGTCGGCATCTGTTGATCAGGTGAATGCCGAATGAGGTCGCATCTTGTCTGCTCCGATGGAACGTATCTGTTCCTGTGGAAACAGATCGTGGGTGTGATTTTTGTTGCAGTGACTCAGGGAGTGTGTCTCTCGGGGTTGGTGATTCACTTGAGCATCCGCTTCGAATAGTCTTCCCTCCAACCCACGTCCCTGTATTCTCGCGATGCTAATGCTTCTGAAACAGACTGGCCTTACGCTTCTCGGGCAGGGTGACTTTCCGCTGGCGGGACATGACTCCAGCAATCTCGCTGACGGTGCAGTCCAAGCGTTAGTCGGATTGATGATTGTGTTCAGCGCATTGATTGTGATCAGTCTGTTCATCGCAGCGCTACCACGCATCCTCGCGATATTGTCTACGGTTTGGCCTGAGGTTGATGAGCCTGCTGGCAACGCCGGTCATTCGGATAGTCTCGTGGCCGATGATGGTGCAGTGTTGGCTGCCATCGGGTATGTGCTGCACACGGAATTCCAGCGACAGTTGGAATCACAGGATTCGTCGGGGCGGAATAGCTGAACTGGAATCGCAGGAGAATTTGGCGTACGGGCCACAACTGAGCTGATGGAAATCCTTACTGACTTTTTTTACACCACAGGTTTCGCAACGTTGACGTTGGGAAATGCGGTCATGATCCTGATCGGGATTGTGTTCATTTTTCTGGCGATCACCAAGGATTATGAGCCTCTACTCCTAGTGCCGATCGGAATGGGGGCCATCGTGGGAAACATCCCAGTGGCCGCAGGCATGGGCTTGAGCGTTTATGACGAAGGCAGCGTGCTTTCCTATCTGTACTTTGGTGTGTCTGCTGGCGTCTATCCCCCGCTGATCTTTCTTGGCATCGGCGCGATGACCGACTTTTCCACCATGCTGTCGAATCCCAAGTTGGTTTTACTTGGAGCGGCCGCACAAATAGGTGTGTTCCTGACCTTTTTCGGAGCTCTCTGGCTAGGGTTCCAACCGAACGAGGCGGGGGCGATTGGAATCATTGGTGGCGCAGACGGCCCCACCGCCATTTTCCTGGCTTCCAAGTTGGCTCCCAACCTTCTCGGTGCCATTGCGATAGCAGCCTACTCGTACATGGCTTTGGTGCCGGTCATTCAGCCCCCCATCATGAAGTTGCTAACAACTCGAGAAGAACGGCTGATCCGGATGAAGCCTCCTAGGAAGGTGTCCAAGCGAGAGAAGATGATCTTTCCGGTTGCTGCCTTCTTGATTTCAACGATGATTGCCCCCGGTGCCGTTGTGTTGTTGGGGATGTTGTTCTTTGGGAATTTGCTCAAGGAAAGTCTTGTGACCGAACGTTTGGCTCAGACTGCCCGGACTGCGATGATCGATGTTGTCACAATCCTGCTCGGATTCGCGGTCGGTGCCAGCACGCAGGCAGATACTTTTCTGACCGAGGATTCGCTCCAGATTTTTGGGTTGGGTGCGTTGTCTTTTGCAATTGCAACTGCCGGCGGCGTGCTGTTCGCAAAGTTCATGAACTTGTTCCTTACTGAGAAGATCAATCCCCTAGTTGGGGCCGCTGGTGTTTCTGCTGTGCCTGATTCGGCACGTGTTGTCCAGATGGTGGGGCAGCAGGAAGACCCGCATAATTTCCTGTTGATGCACGCAATGGCACCTAACGTGGCAGGGGTGGTTGGTTCAGCGATTGCCGCTGGCGTGCTGTGGTCTGTACTGACCTAATAATCCGTTTTTTTTGTCCAAGCCTTTATCCAGATAACTTCGGAAGATTTTGAACCGTGGCGAAAAAGAAAGTCCAGTTCATGTGCACCGCGTTCAGAGACGGTTTCCAATCCGTCTTTGGAGCGCGCGTCTTCACACCCGATTTCCTTCCAGCGGTTGCTGCTGCTCGTGATGCAGGGATCAGCTGGTTCGAGGCAGGAGGCGGAGCAAGATTTCAATCGTTGTATTTTTACTGCAACGAAGATGCGTTCGACATGATGGATGCGTTTCGGGAAACAGCCGGCCCTGACGCGAACTTGCAGACGCTCGCCAGAGGCGTCAACGTGGTGGGACTGGATTCGCAATCCAGTGACATTGTCAAACTCCATGCGGAGCTATTTAAAAAGCATGGGATGACAACCATTCGTAACTTCGATGCGTTGAATGACGTCAATAATCTCATCTACAGTGGTAAGTGCATCGTTGAGGCTGGTCTGAAGCATCAAGTTTGTGTCACTTTGATGGAACTGCCGCCGGGATGTTCCGGAGCGCACGACGCAGATTTCTATGCTTCGACGCTGCAGCAGATCCTTGACGCAGACATTCCGTTTGACGCGATCTGCTTCAAAGACGCTTCCGGGACTGCAGTTCCTTCGAAGGTCTACGAGACGATTCGACAAGCCCGCAAAATGTTGCCTTCTGATACGTTCATCCATTTTCACACGCACGAGACAGCGGGTGTCAGTGTCCTGGCGAACAAGGCCGCGTTGGATGCTGGTGCTGACGCGATCGATCTTTCGATGGCTCCTTGCTCAGGTGGTACATGCCAACCCGATATCCTTGTTATGTGGCACGCCCTGCGTGGCAGTGATTTTGAACTCGATGTGGACGTTGAAAAAGTTCGTGAGGCAGAAGAAGTCTTCAAAGATTGCATGAGTGATTACTTCCTGCCGCCTGAGGCAACGGCAGTCGAGCCACTCATTCCTTGGAGTCCAATGCCTGGTGGAGCGCTGACGGCGAATACGCAGATGCTGCGTGACAACAACATCATGGAAAAGTATCCCGAAATCATCATGGCGATGAGTGATGTTGTTCGCAAAGGTGGGTTTGGAACCTCTGTCACGCCTGTGTCCCAGTTTTATTTTCAACAGGCGTTCAACAACGTCATGTTGGGGCCTTGGAAGAAGATCGCAGAGCCCTATGGCAAGATGGTGCTTGGTTACTTTGGTAAGACTCCCGTTCCGCCCGATGAAAGCATCGTCGAGTTGGCTCGCGAACAGTTGGGACTGGAGCCCACAAGTCGACCGGTGCTGGAACTGAATGATGCGGATCCAAGCAAGGGGATCCCTGCTGCGAAGAAAATGCTCGAGGAAGAGGGACTCGAAACCACTGATGAGAATGTTTTTATCGCTGCGGCATGCAAAGAAAAAGGAATTCGTTTTCTGAAAGGTGAGGCGGAGACCGGAGTTCGCAAGATTGATAAGACTCAAGCCAGTCAGCCTGCCCCAGTTTCCCAGCAGGAGCCAGTTTCCCAGCAGGAGCCTGCTGAGTACGTTGTTTCGGTCAATGGTGAAGACGTATTCATGGCTTTTGAGGGCAACATGGTTACCGTCGACGGCAAGGTTTATCGAGTCGAGATAAAACCACAGGCTGGTGATGGAGTCGCTCAGCAAGCGAGTGCCGTTGCCGCTGATGTGACTGAGGTCAAGTCGCAAATGCCAGGAGCTGTTTTTAAGCAGTTGGTAAAGAAAGGTGACCGAGTTCGAGCTGGGGAAGCAATTCTGATTCTTGAAGCGATGAAAATGGAGATGGAAGTCGCTTCACCAGTGGACGGTCAAGTGTCAGAGATTGCAGTCGGTGTTGGTGATCAAGTGGCCACGGGCCAAGTGCTCGCGAAAATCGCGGGTTGATCTCTGGGCTGGATCGAGCTCGGAGGGTGATGCCAGCGGCTCCTTTGGGATTCAATCGATGTGGGTTGTCGGATGAAGCGGCAGTGCCATTAGGTTTCATTGCAGGTTGCGTGCTGCGTCGTGCGAGCATCTTTCCCTTCTGAAGCACGGTTTCGGCGTCTCGCATCGCCGCGTTAGCACCGTTAGGGGACGGCCTTGGCTGAACTCTTCTCGTTGAGCAGTGCCAATTTGGCCTCTGCCGGCTGTGTGGATGTTGCGATGTTTTTGAAATCCTGCGTTTTTCGTTCGATCCGCGTAAAACAGTGGGAATCAGGGTGTGGTTTATAGTTGCGGTATCTGTCGATTTGCTGGGTACGCTATACTGGACCCGAGAGCACCTTGATACTGCGTTGCGAAGTAAATACGGGAAGGTTTTGCCGGCACCTTGGGACATTTTTCGGTGGACGGGTAGGATTCCACTTGACGGTTATTGCCACGGGCTAGTGGGAGTTCTGCTGTGAAGTTCTTGGCGAATGATTTTGGTGCTTGTACTCGAACTGCTTGTTGGCGTTCGGAGCAGCACCTGCTCGGAATAGAACGAGCAGCGGGGTTTCCAAACTGCTGACACGTTAATCACTGGCGGGTTTGTTATGCGTTTATTCATCCACAATTCGAACTTCGCTGCTTTGATCCTTGTGGGACTTGTCCTGCTGGTGATTCCCGTGGTTACTGCTGCGCAAGAAACCAAAGGGCCTGCTGCGTCTGAGGAGGCGGAAGATGTTGACTCGACGCCAACAAAAAATGTCGTTCCAGTTGGCGGAGTGACTTCGCCCAGATCCGCGGATCCAATTGCCTATTGGATCACTCAGTTATCGCATGAGCATTACCTGCGACGTGAGAAGGCCAGTCAGAAACTCAAAGAACTGGGGCCTGCGGTCATTCCTCACTTGGTCACAGCGATGAATGAAGGCGACTTGGAGGTAATTGAGCGTTCGGTTGCCGTGATTTCGGGTTTCGCAAGTTCTCTTGCACCTGCTGATGATGGAAATGCATGGAGGACGCTAAAGACCATGGCAACCAGTTCTGTAGGGCGTCGTGCCTTAGCAGCGAAGGCTGCCATGAAAGAAGTGTCTGAGTCACGTTCCGAGCAGGCGGAAGATTTACTGCTTGCCGCTGGTTTGTTCATCGGGCAAGGGGATTTTTCCATCGCTGCATCTCAGAAGATGTTCAGGTTGGTGGAGGTTGGAGATGGGTGGAATGGAGATGTCGGCGTGCTTCGTTGGTTGGAGTGGGTGGACGACATTCAGCACGTGCGGATCACCGGAAAGGCGATTCGTGGTGGTGTGCTTCGCAATGTTGTCAAAATGCCTGATTTGAAAGCCATCGCCATCGTTGACTCCGACGTGGTCGTTGACGATGAAGTGTTCTCATCCCTCAGCGAGATGGAGCGTATCGATTCTCTTGATATCCGGTACGTACAGGTTACCGCGCGTCAGAGCGAAATCATTTCTCGGTTGCCGCTTCGATCATCTTTGACATTGATGGGTACCGGGATCAAGTCAGATGTCGTCGATAGAATTCGTGGTCGTCTGGCTGGTCTTGAGATTCAGTATCGGCAGGGAGGTTTTCTGGGAGTTTCGTGTTACGCAGAAGAGCGGGTATGTACGGTCAACGTTGTTTATCCCGGTACGGCCGCCTTCGAAGCCGGTCTGATGTTTCGTGATGTGATTGTGGGTGCTGGTAAAGATGAAATTACTTCCTTCAGCTCACTGCAGGAATCGATTAACAAGCATGATGCCGGTGATGAAATTGAAATCAGGTTCCTTCGCGGCGGTAAACTGTTGAAGGCTAAAGTGCGTTTGAAACGGTTAAAGGAAAATTGAACGTTTCTGACGCCTCGAAAAAAACTGACCAGTGGCCGCAGCATGAGCACGTTTGGCAGCAGTCTAAGTGGCGGTCGCGTGTCCGTCGAAGCCTTTTGGCGTGGTTTGCAAAGAATGCGCGAGACCTACCGTGGCGTCGTGAGCCGACACCCTATCGTGTCTGGGTCAGTGAAATCATGTGTCAGCAGACGCAGGTTGCAACTGTGCTGCCTTACTATGCCCGCTTCATGGAGTCTTTTCCTTCCGTCCAAGAGCTTGCGGCCGCTGATGAACAGGTCTTGCTCTCCCACTGGGAAGGCTTGGGGTATTATCGCAGGGCGCGGTCGCTCCATGCCGCGGCGAAACTGATCGTCGCTGATCATCGAGGCGAGTTTCCCTTGGAGTTTCAGGACGTGCTCGCGTTGCCGGGGATTGGGCGTTACACAGCAGGTGCGATTCTTTCCATTTCCGACGGGCAGAAGCAACCCATCTTGGAAGGAAACACGCAGCGGGTTTTTAGTCGTTGGATTGCACTGCGTGGGACTCCCGCCGATACGGTCAATAGCCGGTTGTTATGGCAAGTTGCTGAGAAAATGTTGCCGCGCAAAGATGCTGGGAATTTTAACCAAGCGTCGATGGAATTAGGGGCATTGGTTTGTAATCCAAAGGCGCCAGCGTGTGATCAGTGCCCAGTTTCTGCTGCCTGTTGTGCGCACCAAGCCGGCCTGGAACAAGAGATACCTGGCAAAGTGACTCGAGTGACCTATGAAGATCGGACTGAGTACGCCATGGTGGTTCAGAGGCCCACCGCGGGGCAAGAGAAGGGCGTTCATGGCAGTAAATCGTCATCAAATCCGCAGCAACAATTTTTGGTCCGCCCGTTGCCAGAGGGGGGACGCTGGGCAGGGCTCTGGGATTTCCCAAGAACCACGGAGGCTTCTTACGCTAACGTCGCCGACGCCGCGGCGCGGCTCTCAGCCGAGGTGGGTGTGAATCTTGTTCCGGGGATACGGTTAAAAAAAATCAAGCATGCGGTTACCAAGTACCGGATTACGCTGCAGGTTCATCAAGCAGAGTTGCTTGACACGAGTGAGATCCCTGGAAAACCTTGGAAATACTTGACTTTGGCCGAATTGTCGGAGATGCCGATGAGCGTGACTGGTCGTGAAATTGTCAAAATTCTGAGCGGGGATTCTCAACTGCGATTACCGATGTGATAGCCCAACTCGGGCTTCGTTTGAGTATACTTTCGGCAGTGATTTTACGGACCTCGTGTTAGGCCAAAAAAATTATTGTCATCCAACAATCCGAGCTCAGTTTGAGTGCGTAAATGAAAAGAGTTCAAGAATGAAATTCATTGCGATTTTTTGCTTCACTGCAAGTGCTGTTTTTTGCATAACAGCGGTCGCTGTTTCGCCCCGGAGCGAGTCCGACCGAGTTGTGCTAGGTGATCCGGAGTTGACGGCTGGAGTGCCTGGTGTCGGTCTGCTGACAGCTGATGCGTTAGATGCTTGGTTGAACAATCCGGCCAACCACCAGACGTTGAAAGTGCAGTTGCCTGCTGGGCTCGATGCTGCTCAGGCGAATATTTATATCCCGGAAAACAATCCGATGACCCGAGCCAAAATAGAGCTGGGACGCCAGCTCTATTTCGATGAGCGGCTGTCTTCCGATAATACAATTTCGTGCGCGTCGTGCCACGATCCGTTCCAAGGTTATGGTGCTGAGACGGCCTTTGGAATTGGCGTGAGAGGGCAACAGGGCGGCAGGAATTCGCCCATTTCTTACAACCGTATTCTTAGCAAGGGTCAGTTCTGGGACGGGCGAGCAGGGTCGCTTGAGGAGCAGGCAGTGGGGCCCGTTGCAAACCCGATCGAGATGGGAAATACGCATGCGGCTTGTGTCGAGACGTTGAAGAAGATTCCGGGCTACAAGAAACAATTCGACGTGATTTTTAAAGATGGCGTCACGATCGACAACGTCGGAATGGCCATCGCTACTTTCGAGAGAGCCATCGTGACTGGTCCTACGCCGTCGGATGCACATGACGCTGTCAAGAAATTTGAAAAAGTATTCGCTGATGACCTTGAGTTTCTTGATGAGGAGCCAGAGCTCAAAGCTAAATACACTATTTTGAAGAAAGCCGCAGCTGAGATGCCGATGAGCGAATCAGCCCAGCGAGGTATGGTGCTATTCTCTGGCAAAGCAAACTGCACTGCGTGCCACGCAGGTGCCAACTTTACCGATGAGCAGTATCACAATCTGGGCGTGGGTATGGCTGTTGCAGAGCCGGATCTGGGGCGGCACGCCGTCACAAAAGATGACAAAGATAAGGGTGCCTTTAAAACCCCCACGCTGCGGAATGTCGCGTTGTCGCCGCCGTACATGCATGACGGCAGTCAGCGGACGCTCGAAGAGGTTGTTGAGTGGTACAACAAAGGTGGCCACAAAAATCCGGGCTTGAGTGACAAAATGAAGGTTCTCAATTTGACGGACCAAGAGAAGGCTGACCTTGTGGCTTATATGGTCGAAGGCCTCACCGGCGAGTTTCCTGTTGTCAATCAAGGGCGGCTCCCTTGAACATGATCCAATCACGAGGCAACGCTGATTTTGAGTGCGTTGAGTAACCTCAAGGGCACGCCGATTTCAACCACATGAACAGCGCCGACGTAATCGTCGGCGTTGTTTTTTTTGAATCCAACCTTTTCTGCAACAAAGGTAATCGTGTGATCAGCAACGAATGTTGGGTTGGAGGCCTCGCCTGTATCACAGTCAAGACCCGTTGGAATGTCGATTGCAATCCGCATTCCCGGGTGATCATTTGCGCTTTTGACTAAATCGTGATAGCAACCTCGGAGAGGCCCTATGGTTCCTGTACCGAGCAAGGCGTCCACGACTGATGCAGCGTTTCGATCAAGGTCAGGAATCGTGGTATCCGATGTCGTGGATACAATGAACTCCATAGGGATTTCAGATTGTTTAGCAATGACTGCGTTCGTGTGGGCGTCTCCACGCAATTGAGCTACGGGAACGACACAGATCATGTTGACTTTCCGACCCATGAGTTGCAGGTGTCTGGCAATGACATAGCCATCGCCTGCATTGTTGCCACCGCCACACAGCACTTCGATAGGCCCTTGCGGAGATAATTGGTGAATGATTTCGGCGGCGCGGGATCCGGCATTTTCCATGAGTACGACACCCGGGACCCCGTAATCATTGATTGCAATCTGATCGACTGCTCTAACCTGATCTCGCGTTAGTGCTGGTAATTTTATCATTTTCAAATTCCAAGTCGCATGCGATACTATGAGAGCGGCTGTTACTCAGTCCATGCTATACGTAAATGAAAGAAACGCGGATGCGTCACAAGGTGAATCATGCCACTTTACGAATTTGAGTGCAAAAACTGCGACAGCGTTGTCGAAGTGCTTGTTCGATCGACTCAGGAAACGAATACTTGCCCAGGCTGCGGCAACGCTGACTTGAAGCGTTTACTGAGTGTACCCGCCAGCCCCTCGGTAAAAAGCCAGTCCACCTTGCCGGTTGCTGGTGGAGGTGAGTCCTGTGGTGCTCCGCGATGTTGCGGGGGCGGTTGTCAAACTTAGGGAATTTGGAGTCCTGAAAGAGTAAGTCACTTCCATCGCAGCGTAGCAGCAGGCTTCCACTTGTCGCAGTGGGATAATGATGGCGAACTCTGGTTGTCGGCTGAGAAGTTTGGGCTTCGCCGTCTTGCCACGTAACATCGGTGGGTGAGTTTTCTGTCCGCATGTTAGAGATGGGCTAGGGATGGTAACTTGAACTCTGGCGTTCCAAGCTGCCTGTTGAGGCGGCCGTTCCGATCTGTTTCATTGTGCGAGCGAACTCAATGCCTGAAAACAGCGAATCTTCGTCGAATCCTATGTCGGGACCTGCCGTCGCTCCTCGCTTGCGGTTGTCGCAGCGGGGCTTGTGTGTCTGTCTGACGCTGATGGTCGCCGCCGGTCTCTCTGTATACGCCATCTTTCCGGAGAGTGTTGGTGGCCCCTCTTTACCGGTGGGAGTGGAACTGGGACAAGGGCCGGTGCCAACAGCTGATGGTACTGGGGAAGTATTGACAGAGGTGATCATCTTGGAAAATCTTACGAACCATCCGATTCCGAGATTTTCGATTGAGATAAATGGCCAGTATTTGCTGATCCGCGATGCGCCTCTCGGAGTAAACGAGCGATTAAAACTGCCCCAACGCGTGTTCACAGATAAGCGTAGCAGCCACCGGTTCAATCCAGTCAAGTATCCTGTCGAGGAAGTGACGCTGAGCGGGCAACTGCCAAGCGGTGCTCGAGGCATGACTCGATTTCTCTTCAAGGATGGCGTGATTGTTGATGCTCATTAAACTGTAATTCGTTCGGATCACATTTAATGAAAACAGGCTGCATGCGTAGGGTGTGCCAGTTGGGAGTCCATGTTCCATTTTGGAACTCCAGTGGACTTGTTGATTCTTGCTTTTAGTGGTTTGCAGTTCATTTGGTTTTCGAGGAGTTATGGGAATGCTTGCGTCCTTCATGGGTGTGCGATTGCTTCGCCTCTTTTTCAGCTGGTCTATGACCGGGCTAGTTCTGTTGTCGTTGATTCCTTCGGTTGCGGGACAGGGGCGGGAAAGCGATTACGAGAGGTCAAGGACATATTCCACGAGGATGCGAAATCGTGTCTTTCGTGATCAGGTCAAACCAAACTGGTTCGATGCTGAACGCAAGTTCTGGTATCGGGTGCAAACTGGAATTAACTCCTACGAGTATGTTCTGGTGGATGCTGAGGCGGGGACGCGTGCACCTGTTTTTGATCACAAGCAGATAAGTGGCACTCTTTCAAAGGAACTAAAGCGTGAGGTTGATGTCACAAAAATAAGGCTTGCCGAGTTCAATGTTTCGGCAGATGCAAAAAGATGCACGTTCCGGTTCGGAGGGCGAAACTGGAGTTTGAGTCTGCCGAGCGGAAATTTGATTTCCGGCGCTAGCTCAGGAAACACCGGGAGGCTTGAGGGGTTACCAGCCGAAACGCGTTTGGTCCGCAGTAACAGTCAGGGAGAGCGAACTCCCATTTGCTTTGAGAATCGCCTGGATAAAGCCCTTGATATCTACTGGGTAAGGTCCAATGGTGAATTAAAACACTACGGTTCTGTCGGGCCTGGTCAGGAGTACGAAATCTCAACCTTCGCAGGAGATTCGTGGTTGTTGAAGGATCCCAAAGGCAAAAATGTTGCTGTGTTCGTTGCTAATCGCGATGATGAGTTAGCGGTTGTCGATGGGAAAACAAAGCCACCTGCGGTGAGGTCCGATGCTCAGCCCAAGACCGAGTCGAAGACTCTGAACAAGACTCCGAACAAGTCTCCGAGTCCACCGCGACGCTATAGCGGGCCCAATCGTTCACCTGATCAGAAATGGTCGGTGACAATTCGTGATTTAAACCTGTGGTTGCGAGATCTCAACACGGGCGATGAACAGAAACTGACAAACGATGGAGATGCAGAAAATATTTACCAAGGACGAATTTGGTGGTCGCCAGATTCCAAACACTTTGTCGTGATGCGAATGACGCCGGGCTTGAAGCGTAAGATCCATCTCATCGAATCAGCACCACGCAATTCAATTCATGCAAAACTGTTGACGATGTCTTACGCAAAGCCGGGTGATCGGATTGATCAACAGCGACCCGTGTTGTTTTCATTGGCAAAAGACTGGCATCCAAGGTTGGTTGATAACGCTGCCTTTCCAAATCCATACAGCACTCGTGATTTGGCTTGGAAGCCAGACAGTCGTTCCTTCTCGTTTCTGCACAACGAACGAGGGCATCAGCGATTGGCTCTGGTTTCTGTCGATGCTGCTACAGCAAACCCCAAGCTGATGATTGATGAAACAGCTGACACTTTTGTTTGTTACTCCAGTAAGTCGTATCTTCGTCGTTTAGATGATTCGAATGAATTGATCTGGATGAGTGAACGTAATGGTTGGAACCATCTGTACTTGATCGACGGTGATACGGGGGTTGTGAAGCGACCATTGACCAGCGGTAACTGGATCGTCAGAAAAGTGCAACGGTTGGATTCAAAGGCTAGGGAACTGGAATTGGAAGTGTCTGGTTTGGATCCTGGGCAGGATCCCTATTATCGCCACCTGATTCGTGTGGATTTGGATACTGGGAAAATGGTCAGATTGACAGGTGGAGACGGTGATCACACGTGGGAGTATTCACCTGGCCGTAAGTACTTACTGGACCGTTATTCTCGGGTCGACATGCCAACCGTCACGGTTCTGCGAGATGCAGTAACTGGACGGACAATTTGCGAGATTGAACAGGGAGACATGAGCCAGTTGGTTTCCACTGGTTGGCAGCCGCCGGAACGATTTGTTGCCAAGGGGCGAGATGGAAAAACGGATATTTATGGCATCATCGTTCGCCCAACCAACTTCGATCCCAGTAAAAAGTATCCGGTGCTTGAGCAGATTTACGCGGGGCCTCATTCGTCCTTCGTACCTAAGTCATTTGGGTTGCAAACCCAGCTGTACGCCATGGCGGAGTTGGGATTCATTGTTGTGAAGATGGACGGGATGGGAACGAGTAACCGCAGCAAGGCGTTTCATGATGTTTGCTGGAAGAACCTGGGAGACAGCGGTTTTCCCGATCGTATTGCATGGATTCGGGAAGCTGCCAAAGAAAGACCCGAAATGAATCTTCAAAGAGTCGGTATTTGGGGTGGGTCTGCAGGCGGTCAGAGTGCCATGCGAGCGTTGCTTGCCCATGGAGATTTCTATCATGCGGCGGTGGCTGACTGCGGCTGCCATGATAATCGTGTGGATAAGATATGGTGGAACGAGCAATGGATGGGGTGGCCCATCGGCTCGCACTATGAACAGCAGTCCAACGTCACACAGGCTCATCGCTTGCAAGGTGATTTAATGTTGATCTGGGGTGAATTGGATCGCAACGTTGATCCAGCCAGTACCATGCAGGTCGTCGATGCGCTCATCAAAGCGAACAAGGATTTTGTTCAGTTGATCGTGCCTGGCGCCGGGCATGGTGCCGCCGGGCATCCGTATGCACGTCGTCGTCAGGCGGACTTTTTTGTGAGGACATTGTGGGGACGTGAACCACGTTCTGAGTGAAACTCTTGCAGGTTGCACTGTGTCCTGTTGGGGCGTGCATTTTCCGTCCAGACGGATTCATGCCGCGGACGCATATGTGTATCCTGCGTTGAAAATTTACGCGCGTCGCCTGAACTCTGGTGAAACGAATCTCTTTTGCAAGACTGGGTTCGATTCCATTTCGCGGGTGTGTGACTGGGGGCACCTCAGCCTTGCCGGCAAAGGGCTGCTATGCGGCGTGATCCATCGAATCTTACGAAGACAGCATTGGAGGTTTGGCATGACCCAGCGACTTTACAAGTTATTGTCTTGTGACGAATGGCAGCAGGTTCTTGTTGCACAGGAATTGGCTGGGTTTGGCATCGATTTGACAGATGGGTTCATCCATCTCTCGTCTGAGGACCAAGTGAAAGAGACCGCGCGACGCTATTTCTCGGGACGCGATGATCTGATGTTGATCAGCGTTGATGGTGGCCGCTTGGGAGTGTCTCTGCGTTGGGAGGAATCCCGTGGCGGAGCCTTGTTTCCGCATGCCTATGATGTGATCCCGATGGCGGCTGTTCTAGAATCCGAGCCGCTCAGGTTGGGGCCAGATGGTGAGCATCAGTTCCCCTTTTGAGAATCCGATCTGACCGTGTCAGGTGGCTTACGTTCTACCTCAATTTGCCACGAATGGCACCACGCAGTTTACCGAGATAAGCGTCGGCATCACCCACTTCGTTTTGCACCTTGCGACCCATTTCGTCAATGGATTTTTCTGCGTTTGCGAGCAGTGATTGAGCTTCGTTCTGACGCGTGCCGAGCCATTGCTGCAAGGCAAGCGATTGATTGGCGTGTTCCTCGCGAATTGTCGCCGTGAGCTGACGCTTGGAATCAGCGATCTGTCTTGCGATTGCATCTTCACCTGCTCGACGCAGGACTTGCCCTAGATTTGAGGTGAGATTCAAGTCAAGATCACGCCATGTTCCTGAGAATTTTGCGTCCATTTCAATTCGATCGACAAACGAGAGACTATCACGCAATGATTTTGCGGCAGCCGAGTTTGCAAATTTTGCAGGTGTAGTCAGATCCAACGAAACTCCGGTTTGCTTGCTGACGAGCCGCCCTTCCAGTTGATCTCCTTCTACCTTTACTTGAACCCATAGCTCACGCTGCCCACCATTGATTTCAATGGAAGTTTCCCCGCCTTTGCCAATGCTGAGTGGTTTGGCGTTGATCTCTGGCCAGTGCAGAGTCAAAAGGTCTACATCCGCATCTCGACGGCGATCTCGCACGTATTCAACACGAACGACCTCTGGGCCCTCTAGGCGTAAACCAACTCGAGTTGGTTTGTCAAGTTTCTCAGGGTTGGGCGTTAGGTTCTCGAGGAAACCGGTCATTTGGTAGCGATTCCCACCGGCCCGCAATGAGCCGCTCACTTCACAACGACGCACCAGTAATCCTGGTGATGGTTGCGAGTTAAGGTCATGGTTCACGCCCCGGATGCGAACGCTTTCCGGTGCCACCACGGTATAGTTTGCCAGAGTGCGACCACCGTCAAGATAAGATCGAATTTGTTGGATCTGGTCACGAACGGCATCGCCGAGCATTTCAATTCCTAGGTCTCCTGAAGATGCAAGGTCTCCAGGGACATACTGATCAACTTTGGCCAAGTCGATCTGTTTTGCCCGTTCGAGAAGTACGAGATCTGCTTGAAGTCTGGTCGGTAGCGAGTCGATTGCACGATGCACGCTGCTCAACTCTGATCGCGCGTTGCGAGCACGCGCAAGTGTTCGCTGAAGTTCGGGAAGATCGCGTAATGGATTTTGTATCACTCTCGCCTCGTCCCGAACGCCCCGAATCTGTCTCTCCAGATTCTTGGCACGAATCACGAGTCGGTCATACTCAGCTTCCCATTGGGACCGGATCTCCTGGCTACATTTCACAGTCTCGAGATTAACCAAGACTGTTTTAGCCTCGTCAGTGATTCGATTGGTCGTTGCACTGATCAACTGATCGAGTGACGGTCCACCGGTTTGGTTGTCTTCCGTGTCGACTTTCTCTAGGCGCCTAAGTCGTCCGCTTGTTTTGCGGCGTGCCCCTACCTCCACACCAGAAACGATCCCCTCTTTCGCAACCCAGCGGCGATGAAGTAGGGCGTCGCCATCCATCACGAGAGAAACTGAGCTTGCTCGAAATGCGTCACGCAGCTCTTTCTTGTCTCGCGGGTCAGCAATCCGCACGTCGGAAAAATGGATGCTCGGTGGAAATAGACCCACCTGTGTTTCCTTGATTTCAACCTTGGATCCCGTCGCGGTCTCTAGGCTACTTACAGTGACATACTGAGCAACAGGCCCCATGCCCCAGCGCAAAAGAGCCAGGACCGCAATGACAATCAAAAGTCGTGTCAGTACAAATCGCCAGCGAATCATGCTGCTTTCCTTTGCTGAGAGTCGCGCAATTGGCGAAGCAGATAATTCAATGCTTCATCCATTGGTTCCGGATCAGTGTTTTCTGACACATTTGCTGCGTTTTGTTCTTCCGCGCCGCGGTTGTCTGTCATGCGAATAACGTCGATACGCGTTTCTACAGCAACTTGTGGCTCCTCCGTTATCTCCGGTTTGATTTCAATGAAATCAACCGGTTCATTGACTACGTCTTTAGGCATGTCTCTGGAGTTTTCCAGCGATGCTGCTGGATATTCCGTGGAGCGAGGGGCATGCTTCTTTTGCGATGAATCGGCGGATCGGCTTCGCACGGTGTGCCCATGGTCGATCAGGACAACTTGGTGCGGATTCGTTTGCTGCTTTGGGCTTGGTCTTGCAGCCTGCTCTTGGGTGTTTGACTCTGTGTGATCGTTTGTCGGAGCAGCTAACCGAAAGATAGGGTATGTGATCAGGAAAACGGGAACGACTGACGTCAACCCAATCAGAAAGCTACCCATCACGATCGTGTTATTGAGATCTGTCCAAGGGATGAGTGGAAGGCTCCAAGCCAACTGTGTGGTCTGCTCCAGTTGCGGATGACTCAGGACAAAGTTGCCCACTTCATGGGAATAGGGATCCAGTTTCACTGCAAGAAAAGTTGCGCAGACGGCGGTCAAGCCAGCCATCGCGTGATTGATCTTTAACGACAACACTAGGATGACGAGCCCAAATGCAAGCAAATTCCCGTGCGGTACAACACCCAACAGCAGCCCAAGTGCGACTGCCCATGCTAGTTGGTGTGGGTACTTTCGGCCTGCGAACGCCCGTCGCGAGCTGCTGATTAGTTTTACGATCCACAATATCATTTTGATGCGCCTCCGTGCGCACACGCTTTTCTATGGACGCCGTGCGCATGCACTTTTCCACAGACAAATTCCGTTGTTACTATCGGCACATCGTCACTGATAAATTCAGTACAGCCGTTATCTTTTCCCAAACCAGATCGATTTTCGTGATCCTGTTGCTTTTCCGAGTCCGACTTTCTTCCCCCTAGCACTTCCTGCATGGGAAGTGTGGTCACGCAAAGCCGACTTTTGTAGTTTTTTTACCGGTTCGATGGGGAGCGTGTTTTCTCGTGATTGATGGAACAAAGTGAGGAAATTACGAGTTTCTACGTTGCCTTGACCAAACGTGTCACATGGATGACCGAAGCTGTCAGGCTCGGAAGTGAAACCGCCGCGAGTATCTCGGATATGCTTTCATTTGACTGAAGCCAGCTGCGTTTTATTTCAATGGGTTTTCCCCGGAGTGTGCGTCGGCGTTCCCGGTTCGACAGGCGTGGATTGGGGCCCGGCAAAACAGATTTTGGGTACTCTGTGCAGTGGCAACTGAATTTGGGTTAACGATTTAGGGCAATAGAACAGCGTGAAACTTTTTTCGACTTCCTGTGAAACCGTTTACTTGGGCTGGGATGCCCCCGTGCTTCCTCGCGCAGTTGACTTCCTGTGTGAGAGGTTCACGATCAAAACTGCTTGTGACCTGAGCGGAACGATTTGTGTGCTGCCATCTTCACGTGGTGTACAGCGTTTCAAGCAACTGCTGAGTTGTGAGATGGAATCTCGGGGGTTGCAGTACTCTCCGCCCCGGATCATTACCATTGGTCAATTGGCTGAGTGTTTGCATACGCTTGAAATACCTGTTGCGTTGGAGATCGAGCAAACTTTGGCGTGGGCAAGTGTGCTGAGAACTGAGGATCCTGAGCAATTAAAACCTCTTTTTCCGATCATTCCGGCTCCTGAACCGGTCGGGGCATGGTTAGATCTTGCTTCGACAATGAGGCGTTTGCATGAGGATCTGTCTGCCAATGAGATGACATTTCGTAGTGTTGTGGACGTGACCGAAACCGATTCCGAAAAGCGACGCTGGGAGTTGTTGAGTGGTCTGTTCGACCAGTACCTTGCTACGCTCTCTGGCGCGGGTGTCTGCGATCCACATTGGGCAAGGCGGGATGCTGTGCTGCAAGGTACGTGCCACGCGCAGGGCAAAGTAGTTCTGGTGGGCACGAGTGATTTGAGCAATGCGATGGTTGCAATGTTGCGAGCGCAGGATGAGGATTTGATTTCGTTGATCGCAGCACCGGAGAGTGACTCCTGGCGATTCGATGAATTTGGTTGTGTTGAAACCAAAGGCTGGCTTGAACACCATCTTCCGCTGCAGGACGAACAATTGATCAGTGCAGGAGATGTTGCCGATCAAGCCATGGCAGTTGCTGCATCTCTGGCTGACCTAGGTGATCAATTTTCGATTGATCAGGTTACTGTTGGAGTAACCGATGAGTCACAGGTAGGACCAGTCGAGATTGAGTTGCGGGGTTGTGGTGTGGGAACCAAGAGAAATCTGGGCTGGCCCATTTCCCAAACAGCCGTTGGCCGTCTATTGCAATTGACGTCGACCTTCCTGCAACGACGCAATTGGCAGTCTCTTGCGTCACTTGTGCGCCATGCGGACGTTGCCCGCTACATCACGAAACAACTGGACCAGGTGACGACCTCCGATTGGTTGACTGAGTTGGATCGTCTGTTGTCCAACCACTACCCCATCAAAACACGCGATGCTCTCTCGCCCAAAGCTATGAAAGCTTACCCGCAGGCCAGTGAAGCTTTGAAAGTCATTGAAACCTGGCTTGCTGAATTCATGGGGGCAGAGCGGTCAATTGCCCAATGGAGCAGTGTCATTGAAGAATGGCTGGAAGTTCTATATGGCGAGGTGAATGGTGATAAGAGTGACGAGGTGGAAATACGTGAGGGCACGAATGAGGTAATAGCTCAGGAATCGAAAGAATTTGACTCGAGTGTTGTGCCCAGTACGGTGTCACCGACAAGAACACAACGCGCATTTGAAGCGGTGAAGCGACTGACACAGCGTTTCGAGACACTGAATGCGAATCTTGATTTGATTGTCACTGGCTCGGCCGCTTTGGAAATGCTATCTGGGCGGCTGGCTGATGCTCGCGTTTCTGATCAAGGCGATGTCAACGATATCGCAATTCTCGGTTGGCTGGACCTTGCTCTTGATGATTCAGCAGCCATGGTGGTTGTGGGACTCAATCACCCATTTGTCCCTGGGGCGGTAACAAGCGATCCGTTCTTGCCGGGTGCTCTCCGAAGCAAACTCCGGATGTCCGACAATGAGCGTCGATATGCTCGCGATCTCTACGCCATGCATGTCATGCTGTCCTCGCGGGATTCGATCAAATTTATTGTCGGGCGTCGGGCTGCAGATCAAACACCAACGCCTCCGAGCCGTCTTTTGGCAGCCACTGAACCGACTCATGCGGCTCGACGAGTGCGAAATCTTCTCGACGGACCTCAGGATTCTGTCTTGGTACAGCATGGATGGGATCAGACAATTGACGGAAGGGAATTAGCAATTCCCACTTTGCCGGAATTGGGAGATATAGGGCGTGTTCGAACGATGAGTGTTACTGCTTTCCGGGACTACCTGGATTGCCCTTATCGGTTTTATTTACGGCATGTTTTAAAGCTTCGGCCGATGGATGACGCGACGGGTGAATTGGCAGCAAACCAATTTGGTGACATGGTGCACGGTGCCTTGGAAACATTTGGTGATTCCGCGGATCGAGATGAAACCGACGTGGGGAAAATCGAGGAAGCATTGTTGTCGCACCTGAGTGACTATGTCGCACAACATTATGGAAGTGCTGTGTCTTCAGCCGTGACCTTGCAAGTGGCACAGGCAGAACGCCGACTCAAAGCGGTCGCCAAGCAACAGGCAGCACGAATTGCTCAAGGCTGGACGATACATGCCTCCGAAGCTGCTGTGAATGAAAATGACGGCGCAGGTATTGAAGTGGATGGGATGACCATGGGGCTGCGAGGCCGTTTTGACCGAATCGATTTTCATGAACAGACCGGACGCTATGCAATTCTTGACTACAAAACTCATGGGCACCGTCCCGAGAAAAAACATCTCAAGAAGGTTGATGGAGTTTACCAGTGGATCGATTTGCAATTGCCGCTGTATCGTATGATGGTTCCGTTTCTCGGAATCAAGGAAGATCCAGCTACAGTCGAACTCGGGTACTTCAATATCAGCGAAAAAGATGAGGAAACGAAAATCAATATTGCTGAATTTACTGAAGAGCAGATGGCTGAGGCAGTGGAAATCATTGAGGGGTGCGTTCGTGGTATTTGGGCGGAACGATTCGAGCCCACTGCGGAACGCGTGCAGTACGATGACTACGACATGATTTTGCAGTCAGGGGTCGCCCGTCGATTGGCGAACGAGGTAGAAGGTTCTGCCGAGAAGGTGCAGCGATGAGTGAATCGAAACAGAGTGATGACAGGGAAGTTTCTTCACAACAGCACGAATCATTGCCACAGGATAACGCTTTGCAAGAAGATCCTACCCATCAGGAAGGTCAACACGGAAATTCAATGAAGAAAGAATCTGCTGCCAATCAATCAGCCGGTAATGATCTGGCCAAAAATATTGGTGCAGAGAAGTCTCTAAGCACAGGAGCGAGTGCTGGGTCTGACGGGGGCTTGGTGGAAAACGATGAGCTAGTGTCAGATGGAATGTTATTGCCTACTGTCGTGCGAGCCTCTGCAGGAACTGGAAAGACCTACCGCCTGACAGCACGACTGATGCGGATTTTGCTGCAGGGGGCTGCGCCCGAGTCGATTTTGGCGACCACTTTCACACGAAAAGCAGCCGGCGAGATCCTTGATCGAGTCTTGTTGACACTCGCTCACGCGGCCAATGAGAGTGATCCGGAAGCCTTGAATGCGTTACGTGAACAGGTAGATTTGCCAACTTTGCCTCGCTCTGCATGTTTGCAGATGTTTGACAAGTTGTTGCGTAACGTGCATCGTCTGCGAATTTGCACGCTGGACAGTCTGTTCTCGCAACTGGCGAGATCTTTTTCGTTCGAATTGGGCCTGCCGCCTGCATGGCGGCTTACTGATGAGATCGAAGAGGCTTGGCTGCGTGAACAGGCTGTTGATGCTCTCATCGCGACATTGGATCCGGCAGAGATGATGGCGTTGCTTTCGATGCTTGGAAAGGGTGAAAATCGACGGTCAATCGCGCGGGAGTTGCTGCAAGTCGTCGATACTGCTTACAGCGGACAACGACAATGTGGCGTGAAAGTATGGGAAAAACTGATCGCCCCCAAGTCACCGAGTGACAAAGAACTCGCTGAAGCTGTTGTTGCCATGCGGTCTGTTCAGTTGCCTCAAAAACGTCTGATGACCCGTTTAGAGAAGTTAGCCCAACAAATCGAAACAAGAGATTTTGGTGCGCTTGCTGATGACACGCTGATCGCTAATATCGCCGCTGCAAGACGGTCAAACACCGAGGTGACGTATTTTCGTTCGCCCTTCCCGGAGGAACTCGACGATGCGTTCGACACTCTGTATGCCGCAGTGCGTACGAATGTGTTGGGGCTGTTGAAGGGACAGAATATCGCAACAGGGACTGTGCTCGATGTCTACAACAACAACGTGACAGAGTTGAAGCAGTCTGCTCGAGTATTGGGGTTTGAGGATGTGTCCATCCGACTCGCGTCGCGATTTGCATCGTTGGATCAAAAACTGCTGGGAGACCGCATGGACGGTGCGATCAACCACGTTTTATTAGATGAGTTTCAGGATACTTCCCCAGTGCAGTGGCAGGTCCTGCGACCGCTAGCGATGCGAGTTACTGCTCCCGAGACTGGAAGTGACCAAAATCAAGATGAACGCGAAGTCGGGCAGTCGTTTTTTTGCGTTGGTGATACCAAGCAAGCGATTTACGGGTGGCGCGGTGGTGTGGCTGAGATTTTTGATGAAGTGGCAGACCAGATACCTGATGTCGTGGAGGATGTGCAGAATAAAAGTTATCGAAGTAGTCAGGCCGTAATTGATGTCGTCAATCAAACCTTCAAAAACCTTGTCCGGCATCCCATGGCCGTTGCTGCCGATGCGGCTGACCCAACCAGCAAGGCAACCTATGAGGCTGCAGCTCTGAAAAACTTCTGCAGGCGATTTCCGGAACATAAAGTATTCAAAAAAGAACTGCTTGGCCATGTTCAGGTCATGACTTCTACAAATCCGGAAAATGCTGATAGCGAGGCAAGGCAGCAGGCCTGCTACGAACGTGCGGCCGAACTGGTGGCTGATCTAAATCGGAATGCTCCGGGGAAATCAATTGGTATTCTGACTCGCACAAATCGCGGAGTTGCCCAGCTGATATTTCTGCTAGAAAATTTGGGGGTGGAAGTGAGTCAGGAGGGTGGGAATCCACTGACCGACGCAGCTGCGGTCGAGACAATACTGTCCACATTGATGATGGCAGAGCATCCAGGCGATGGGCGATGGGAGTTTCATGCCAGGTCGACTCCCCTTGGTGACTTGCCTTCATTCGGACCTGATTACGTGCGTGATCTTGTCGAGGAAAGAGGTTTGGCTGAAGCGATTGAGTTTCTTGCTGGAGTGTTGGCACCTGTGTGTGATGAGCGGGAGACACTTCGGTTGAAACAGTTGACGCGTCTGGCCATCAGTTATCAGCTACAGGCTGCACCAAGAATCAGGGATTTTGTTCGTCTGGTTCGTGAAAAACGTGTCGAGCGACCGCAGATTGCACCGGTGCGGGTCATGACCGTGCATCAATCCAAAGGCTTGGAATTTGACGCTGTCGTGTTACCGGAGCTTGACGGTGCGTTGACACGAGCTTCAGGGAGTTCAGTTTCAGATATTAAAGACATTGGTGAGCCGCCTGAGGGAATGACGCGTTACCTGAGCCAGAAGGCTTGGCATTTTTTGACCGGTCACTGGCAACGTGTCTTTGGCGCACAAGCCGCTGGTGGCATGACTGAGGCTTTGTGCTTGCTGTATGTGGCCATGACACGTGCTCGCCAAGGTCTGTACATCGTTATGCAGCCTGCGAAGAAATCTGCCTTCGATGTGAAGACTGGAGCTTCGCTGGTTTATCATGCCCTTGGCTGTGAGCAGGATCCGACTGAGAACAACATTCTGTTGTATGAACATGGTGACCCAGATTGTTGGTCGGATGGCCTCGGTGTGCCACAAGCCATGCCTCTGAAATGCGACGGCACCCATCATGATCTGAGCCCGAAATCAGTTCACGTTCGAATCAGGTTGCGCTCTGGAAATGAAAGCCCGCTAGCCGCGACCGCCGGCTGAATTGCAAAGAGTTGCCCCCATTGAGGGCGATTGCAGAGTTATGGTTTTCCAATCAAGAACAACTTTGCTCCGGTTCGAATGACGAAGCCATTTGGAGTAGGAGCGACACCGTACTGGATCTCTCCTGAGGATCCACCTGGTTCTCCACCGCCTTCGGAGCCCCAGAGTCGGTTCTCGTCGAGAATTTCTTTTTCCGGGCCTGCTTGCACGATGGAGGTGCGTCCATCTTTGCCGAAGAAGAAAACGTGTTCGCCAACACCAACGGGCGTTGCCCAGTTGCTGTCAGCCAGCCGTGCCGTGTACTTGGTTTCACCCGTTGAAGCATCGATGCAATAAAGGACACCTGCACGGTTGGTGTAGTAAGCGTGCCCTTTGTAAATGATCGGGGAACCGAATGAACTGGTTGCGTCGGTGCTTTTCCAAACAACTTGGGGTGTGAATCCATCTCCGGACGCAATGATCTTCATCAGTAGGTTGGACTCCTTCGCGCCGTCCGAGGCTTCTCCATTGCGTCCGGGGGACGCGCCTACTAGAAACGAACCATCGCCAGCGTCGATGGTGGATGGGACGGTGTTACCACCGACATTGTCGTAGCTCCAGAGCAGTTTTCCATCGGTAGGGTTGTAGCCGTCGACCGATCCGGAGGATGAAATCACGATCTGATTTTTACCCTCAATGTCCACGATCATTGGTGAGGACCACGAAATGCGGCTTGCGCGATCTGTCTTCCACGTCGTCTTGCCAGTTGCCTTGTCGAAGCCAGCGATGTACGACGGGCCATCGTTGTCAGCAACAATGAAAATCTGGTCATTGAGTTGAGCAACAGATCCACCTAACCCAAATCGGCCAACGTATTTGCCATAATCCTTGATCAGATCCCTCTCCCAACGTACCTGGCCTTCGGGACTCAAAGCGACGAGATTTCCGCTCTCGAAAAATACAAAGACTCCTGATGCGTCTGCCGATGGTGTCGGTGCTGCACGGCTGGTGTAAACATTGTTGGCAACGAGCAGGCTGCTTGGAAAAGCTTTTTTCCACAAGAGTTCCCCTGTACGCAAATTGTGGCAAAGCACTAGGTTGTTGTTTTTCATCGGGCCTTCGACCGCCGTCAGGTAGATGCGATCACCTACGATGACGGGACTGGATTGTCCATGGCCTGTCAACTTGGTTTGCCATGCAATTCCTTCGTCAGGGGTCCATTTCAGCGGGGGCGTATAATCCGCTGTAGAAGGTCTGGATTTACCGCCAAGAAATCCTGGCCAATCGGCATTTGCTGACTGGGGCTGCAAGGTGTTGACTGTAACGAATGCCAGAACAGTTAGGCCGAAGATGAATCGTGGCATGATGAAGGAACCTGTGATGTTTTTGTTTTTGACCCCAGCGGGGGTTGTGATTCGGGCAGACGTTTTTGGGACGGAATAGGTTGTGATGACCGCTCATTCGTCAGGTGAGCTGGGCAGCTAGTGCGTACTCTTTCTAAACGACTGGGGCTGCAGGGTCGACATCAGCTTCTGACACCCGGTCTTGAACTGTAACGCAGTGTGAAGACAGCAGCCTTGTGTTGGGCGCATGCAAACGTGGTCTAGCTGAAAACGTCTTCGATGATTTTTCCGTGTACGTCTGTCAGTCGAAAATCCCGACCAGCGTAGCGGTAGGTTAGGCGTTCGTGATCATAACCAAGCAGCCTCAGCATCGTGGCGTGCAGGTCGTGTACGTGAACACGCTTTTCCACAGCTTGGAAGCCTAGTTCATCGGTGGAGCCGATTGCCTGGCCACCTTTGACGCCTCCACCCGCCATCCAGCAAGTGAAGCCATAGTGATTGTGGTCCCGACCATTCATTTTTCCCTGATTAGATCCTTCTTTAGGCATTTCAACGACAGGGGTTCTGCCAAACTCACCTCCCCACAGGACGAGTGTTGAATCAAGCATCCCGGTGCGTTTCAAATCACTCAAAAGTGCAGCGATTGCCTGGTCAACACCTTGGGCGACATTGCGGTGTTTTACTGCTAAATCGTCGTGGTTGTCCCAAGGTTGTCCCGCGCCGGTGTAAAGCTGAACAAAGCGAACACCGCGTTCTACCAAGCGTCGCGCAATTAACGCTTGCCTTGCAAATGCGCCTTTGCCGTACATTTTGCGTGTAGCGAGTGATTCATGTTGAATGTCAAAAGCGGTCGAAGCCTCACCTTGCATTCGATAAGCCAACTCAAAGGACTCCAGTCTTGAGTCCAATCGCTCGTCATCTTCTCGGGTGCTGGCATGCTGACGATTCAGTTCCTTAAGCAGATCCAACTGCTGGCGTTGGTCACGCTGTGATACCCTCTTGTTGCGTATGTGATCAATCAGTTGCTCGACTCGTTGTCCGCTTGTGTCGATGTAGGTCGCTTGATATTTCCCAGGTAAAAACGCATTTTGCCAGTTTTGTGATTCCTTGATGGGATAGCCACCAGGACACATGGTGACGAACGAGGGTAGATTCTCATTGCCACTGCCGAGGCCATAAGAAATCCATGAGCCCATGCTTGGACGTACCAAACGAGACTCGCCCGTATTCATCAGCATCAGCGAAGGTTCATGATTCGGCACATCAGCGTGCATGGATCGAATCACGCATATGTCATCCATATGCTCCGCTGTGCGTGAAAAAATTTCACTCACCGGTAAACCGCATTCCCCATATTGCTGGAATTTATAGGGCGATTGCAGAACATTTCCTGTGGGCCGCTCTGTCCGGAGGTTTTTGGTGGGTGCTGTTTGCCCGTGGTATTTTTTCAGGGCACTCTTGGGGTCGAATGTGTCTACATGACTTGGGCCACCATTCATAAAAAGATGAATGACCTGTTTTGCTTTGGCAGAAAAGTGAAGAGGGACTTGGCCTGTTGAAATGTTCTCTCGCGCAAACAAGTCGGTCAGCGCTACGCTGCCAAAACCCGCGCCGCATGTCTTCAGGAAGTTGCGACGAGCTGAAGTGCTGTGGTTGAACATTTTTTTTAACGCGTTCCAAGAAAAGACGGGCAGTCCGTGGAGTGGGTGTGTTGTAACTGTACTCGTAGGCTTCGACTTTTCGCTAGCGTTCGCCTCTCAATTGAATTGATGCAGAGTTTACGCAATACATTGTTTGCGTAGATGGTTTGTTCAGGATGTTAGTCAATGAAAGCAAATTCGTTGCTGAGAATCAGTATTTGTGCCAGCTGCTCAAGTCGATCTAACGCTTGGATCTTATCTTTGGTGAATGGTCCACTGAAGTGGCTCAACGTGTCTCGTTCTGATCCTTGTCCTTCAACAGGCATTGTTAGGATTTTCGCTGTCCATTCAAACGAATCGAAGGAGCTTGTGCTTCCTGGTGTCGCGATGAAATCCAGCGTGTCACCAGCCTGTAGGTTGATGGTATCGGGGCCGTGTGTTTGCTTCGAATTCAGTTGCGTTGACTGATAGATCGTTTTCCCATTGGCGTGTATCTGGAAAATGACACCGTCACCCTTGTTGCTGTTGTGGCTGGTTTTTCCTTGCAGCGTGATTGTTTCTGCTCGCGGCGCAGTGTACCGACGTACTACAGCAAGATTTGAATCGTTGGTTGTGTGCCCTCCACTCTTGCCAAGATAAGCATGACCAAATGGGGGTGTGGTCGGAAATTTTTGCCCGGCTTGCCAACGACCATCGCGATAATGCTTGAGTGGCGAAAAATCAAAAGGCTTGCCGTGTCCCGCAGGCGGCATTTTGGCTGTCCCATAGGACCACACTGATCTTGCATCAGTGATTGGGGTTGGGTCTCGAGGCGACGTTTGTAGGAAATTTGTGGCAGCAGTGAGTTCGTGCAGGGTTGGCTCGCGACCGAGGATTTGCAGAAAAACTGACTCTGCATCGGAGCGTGGTGCATCGTGCGAGCGTGCCTGCTGACGGATGGCATCAGCCGTCGCTCTTGCGATAGCCATCATTTGTGGACTGTTCATCAGAAACAGTGCTTGCTGTGGAACTGTTGTGAAATAACGACCCGGTGAATGTGTGTCTGGGCTCGCAAAATCAAATGTTCGAAATAATGCGGGAAGATTTTGCCGATCGATCATCGCGTAAATTGTTTTTCGGTGTGTGAGAGTGTCGCCAGTGATGTTCACGGGAGGGCCTCCCAGAGAGTGATCGAGCGTTCCTGAAACGGCTAAAATCGAATCACGCAAAGATTCAAAATCACGGCGTTTACGGTTGCCTCTTGCCAGTAGTTGGTTGTCAGGGTCACCTGCCATGAGTTCCGTTTCTGCTGCGGTTCTCTGCTGGTAAATCTTTGAGAGAACGATTCTCC
>Ga0315321_10000130_pt1 | contig 47816 bp, 48 predicted proteins | sample M180m21515metaG_FD_203464 | JGI IMG/M metagenome (GOLD analysis project Ga0315321, IMG submission 203464) | Ammonia-oxidizing marine archaeal communities from Monterey Bay, California, United States - M1 80m 21515 | ecosystem: Environmental > Aquatic > Marine > Intertidal zone | place: USA... | reverse complement strand
TGAAGACGGGTCTGCGTGCGTTAGATTACAGCTTTTTGGCAATCACCGTCACCGCCATTTGTGTTTGCTTTTCCGCCATTTTTGCGGATATGCAGGAGCAGACCCGTACTGGCATGTCCCGTTACGAGCAGATTGTTCTTCCGCTTATACGCGCTGGTTGAGCCCATACTGCACATCCCGGAAAACGGAGCTGTAGGCCGCCTTAAGCAAAACATTAGATGCGGGCACAGGCATTTGCAGCGCGGCGGCGATGGCGGATTGACCAATCAACGCGGCAGCGGCGAGGGTCGTCATGGATGCCGCGGCAGTTTTAAACTTCATGGGTTTAATGCCTCTCTATCTCACTAATTTTGGGGTCGGTGTGTGGTGGAGTAACGGCAGGTTCAAGGATTCCGTTCCATGCGTCGTTAATGACGTTGCGTCGAGACGGCGGGCGCGGTAGTGAAATATCAGATCGCTATCGGCCTTAAATGAATAGTGAACATTTGTACGAGGGAGGGTTTCGCGTGGTTGATACGATCAACCTTGCGATTGCTGTTCGTCCGGGAGTTTCGCGGGCATGACAGCATTGCTTGAAGTCAGTGGTGTAGAGGTGCGGTTCGGCGGCATTGTTGCCCTTGATGGCGTAACGTTTACGATTCCCCAAGGCGTTATCGTCGGTCTGATTGGGCCGAATGGCGCGGGAAAAACAACGCTATTTAATTGCCTGTCCCGGCTCTATACGCCGAACTCCGGCGATATCACGTTCAAGGGTGAGTCTATCCTTGGCAAAAAGCCGGATGATATTGCGCCCATGGGCATTGGCCGAACGTTCCAGAATCTGGCGCTGTTCCCGACATTGTCAGTGTTGAACAACGTCATGATCGGTGGTCATTGCAAGACAGAATCCAGCTTCATCGCCAACGCGCTACGTCTGCCGAAAGTGGGGCGCGAAGAGCGTGAGCTGCGTGAAAACTCTATGGCGTTGATCGAGTTTATGGAACTGACGGAGGTCATCGATAAACCTGTGGGCGGCCTGCCGTTCGGGTATCAGAAACGGGTTGAAATGGCCCGTGCGCTAGCCAGTGAACCGGAACTGCTGCTGCTCGATGAGCCTGCAGGCGGATTGAACCACGAAGAACTCGACCATCTAAAACAGCAGATCCGGCAGGTCCGGGATGAACGCAACACCACTGTGCTGCTGGTCGAACATCATATGAGCTTGGTCATGCAGGTTTCCGACAAGGTCGTCGCGATCGACTTTGGCCGCAAAATTGCGGAGGGCACGCCGACGGAAGTGCAGCAGGACCCTAAAGTAATCGAAGCCTATCTGGGGACGACAGATGCCGCTGCTCAAGGTTAAGGGGCTCAAGGCCTACTATCGCCAGACAGAGGCACTGCATGGCGTAGATTTTGAGCTCGACGAGGGCTCGATCACCACAATTCTAGGCGCAAACGGCGCTGGCAAGACCACTACACTCCGGGCAATCAGCCGGATGGTGCGGACTGAAGGGTCAATCACGTTTCAAGGCGAAGAAATTACGGGCCTTGCGTCTGAAAAAATCCCGCGGCTTGGCATTGCTCACGTGCCGGAAGGTCGGGGCACGTTCGTGCGCCAATCGGTTGAGGAAAACCTTGAACTCGGCGCTTATACCCGCAAAAGCAAGTCTGATGTCGCGGATGATGTGGAGCGTGTTTACGCCTACTTCCCGCGCCTGAAAGAGCGGATGAAGCAGCAGGCCGGAACGCTTTCTGGCGGTGAGCAGCAAATGCTGGCCATTGGTCGCGCCCTTATGCTCCGTCCAAAGCTGATGCTGCTGGATGAGCCCTCCTTCGGTTTGGCGCCGCTGATTACGCAGGAAATTTACGATATCATGGCGCGTATTAGTAAGGACGAAGGTGCTTCCATGCTGCTGGTCGAGCAGAACGCGAATATCGCGCTTAACTTGGCTGATCACGCCTATCTGCTGGAAACCGGCAATGTGGTGATGAGCGGTGAAGCTTCAATCCTCCGCGACGACGAAACCGTCCGTCGCACCTATCTCGGTTATTAGGAGAGCGGGCGATGGATTTATTTCTTCAGCTAACGCTGGCCGGTCTCGCAATCGGCTCGATTTACGCCTGTGTCGCATTGGCGGTCGTGATGATCTACCAAGCGACGGACCACTTTAATTTCGCCCAAGGCGAAATGGCGATGTTCTCAACCTTCGTCGCCTGGGCCTTGTTTCAGGCAACGGGGTCAATCTGGCTGGCCTTCGTGCTGGCGGTGGCGGCGTCATTTATTGCGGGCATTATCATTGAGCGAGTGATTGTGAAACCGGTCGAGAGCGCGCCGGTCTTCAACCAGATCATCGTGTTCATTGGCTTGTTGATGATTTTCAACAATCTCGCCGGTTGGTTCTGGGAACACACGACGAAGACACTGCCTAGCCTGTTTCCAGAAGATTTGGGCTTCGAGACCACGCTTATCAGCCCGCACAATCTGGGGGTAATCGTATTCACGCTGGCCTTGCTACTCGTCGTGTTCCTGTTCTTCAAGTTCACGAAAGTGGGCTTGGCGATGAAGGCTGCGGCGGCAAACCCGGATTCAGCCAGGCTGGTCGGCGTTTCCGTCGGGTGGATGCTGGCGCTGGGCTGGGGCTTGGCCTCCGCCATTGGCGCGGTTGGCGGCGTTCTTGTGGCGCCGATTGTATTCCTTGAGCCGAATATGATGTCCGGCGTGCTGCTCTATGGTTTTGCGGGCGCATTGTTCGGCGGCGTGAATAGTCCAGGCGGCGCAGTCGCTGGCGGGTTGATTGTTGGCGTTCTGGAGAACTGGGCGCGCCAATATGTGCCGGGCGGCAGTGAGCTTGGGCTCACCTTCGCGCTGGTGCTGATTGTCGGCGTTCTCATGTTTAAGCCGGCGGGGCTGTTTGGCCGCGTTGTCGTGAAGAGGGTGTAGCAGACATGATTCGTCCAAACGCTCTCACGTCAAAACTTGTCCTGTCCTTTGGCGCGCTTGTCGTCTTAGGCTGCATCGTTCCGCTGGTCGTTGAGGACTATGATTCCTACCAGATCACAGTGGCGTTCTCCTACGGCATCGCCATTCTGGGGCTGAATATCCTGACCGGATACAACGGCCAATTCTCAATCGGGCACAGCGCCTTCTTTGCGATCGGTGCTTATACAGCCGCGATTATGATCAGCCATTTTGGCTGGCACCCCTATGCAACGCTGCCATTTGTGGCGATTGCCGCTTTCATGGTGGGCTTCCTATTCGGATTTCCGGCGCTCAGGCTTGAAGGCTTGTATTTGGCGCTCGCCACTTTTGCGCTCGCTGTCGCCACGCCGCAAATCCTGAAAGTGGATGCGTTGGAAGAATGGACTGGCGGCGTGCAGGGGCTGTTCTTTGATAAGCCAGACGCCTTCTTGGGCTTCAGCATTGATCAGTCGCTGTATTACGTGACATGGATTGTGTTCGTCGTGTTGATGGCGCTGACGTGGGCGTTACTGCACAGCCGCTCAGGCCGCGCAATTATGGCGATCCGGGATAATCCGATTGCTGCCAGTACTATGGGCATCAACACAGCGCTTTATAAAACAACGACGTTTGGCATCAGCGCGATGTTCGCTGGGCTAGGTGGCGCATTCTTCGCTTTTGCGAATGCTTTTGTATCCCCGGATACGTTCAACTTCTTCATTGCCGTATACCTACTGGTTGGCTCCGTCGTCGGCGGCATCGTCTCCATTCCGGGGGCGTTGCTTGGCGGACTCTTCTATGTGTTCGGCCAGGAATATGCCGAAGAAGTCAGTAATCTGTCGGAACTGATCCCGCCGCCTTGGGTGACTTTCGGCATATTCCTGATATTAATGATGTACTTCGCCCCCTTCGGCATTTGGGGCTTAATCGAACGTGGGATGGCACGGTTGAAACGCGCGTCGTCCAGCTGAGATCAATAAATCTAAAAACGAAAACCAAGGGAGGTTTTTTCTATGAAATTGAAACGCATCCTACTTGCCGCCGCTGCGGCAAGCGTGCTTTCCGGGAGCGCAGCTGTTGCTGACTCCACGGGCATCACCGATACGTCGATCAAGATCGGCAACACGAACCCGTATTCCGGCCCAGCGTCTGCTTACAGCGTCATCGGCAAAGCCATTTCCGCATATTTCAAAGAGCTGAACACCGAAGGCGGCATTAACGGCCGCACAATCGAGTTCATTTCTTTGGATGACGGTTACAGCCCGCCGCGCACCGTGCAGCAGGTTCGTAAGCTGGTCGAAAAAGAGAAGATCGCGTTCCTGTTCCAGTCGCTCGGCACGCCGACGAACTCGGCTATTCATAAATACATGAACCAGAAGAAAGTGCCGCAGCTGTTTGTTGCAACGGGCGCTTCCAAATGGGGCCAGCCGGAGAAGTATCCTTGGACGATGGGCTTCCAGCCCACATATGACGTCGAAGGCGAAATATACGCGAAATACGTTCTTGAGAACGTGAAAGATCCTAAGATCGCCGTTCTGTTCCAGAACGATGATTACGGTAAAGACTACCGCGACGGCTTCCTGCGTGGCCTTGGCGATAAGAAAGACCTTATCGTTTCCATGCTGCCTTACGAAACAACCGACCCGACAGTCGACAGCCAGATCCTGGCGCTCAAAGACTCCGGCGCTAACGTATTCGTGAACATCTCCATTCCTAAGTTTGCGGCGCAGGCTATTCGCAAGTCCTGCGAAATTGACTGGAAGCCTCTCCACCTGCTGAACAACGTGTCCTCTTCTGTGAGCGCCACGTTGAAGCCAGCTGGTCTGGACTGCTCTAAAGACCTGATCACCGCACAGTGGATGAAAGACCCGACCGATCCGCAGTGGGCTGGTACCGCTGGCTACAAGGAATGGTCCGCTTGGATGGACAAAAACCTTCCAGATGCTGACCGTGGCGACGTGAACTATGGCCTTGGCTATAACGTTTCCAAGCTGCTGCACTACGTTCTGGATAACTGCGAAGACATGACCCGCGCTGGCATCATGGCTTGTGCTGCTAACGTGAAAGACCTTGAACTGCCAATGGTTCTGCCTGGCATTCTGGTCAACACCAGCCCGACGGACTTCTATCCGATCCAGGCTGCTCAGCTGTCCAAGTTCGATGGCGAGAAATGGGCTCTCTTCGGCAGCGTCATCGACGCTACCAAGTAATCGCATATTCTATAGACTGTGGTGGAGGCGGCGCTCTAACGGGCGCCGCCTCTTTCGCGTTTTGGGGACGTATCGTTATGTCTGATGCAGGCCTGCGGTTTGGGATATTCGATCACTTGGATAAATCCGGCGCGCCCCTGCCGACGGTTTATGCCGACCGGCTGGAGCTGATTGAAGCCTATGACAGAGCGGGGTTCTACAGCTTTCATCTGGCCGAGTATCACGGCTCCCCGCTAGGCTTGGCGCCCAGCCCCAGTGTATTTCTGGCTGCTGTCGCAGCGCGCACGAAACGCCTCCGCTTTGGCCCGCTGGTTTATACTTTACCGCTCTATGAGCCGCTCCGCCTGATCGAGGAGGTCGGGATGCTGGATCAGATGAGCAATGGCCGCCTGGATATTGGCGTTGGGCGCGGCGTCGTGGCGTTCGAGACCGCATTCTTTGGCCTGACACAGCTGGATACGCCGCCACGCTTCCAGGAGGCATTGGCAATTCTGCGTGAGGGTTTGACGTCGGAGCGGCTCTCTTATGATGGCCGCTTCTGGACGCACCGCGATGTACCGATGGAGATCCCGCCGGTCCAGCAACCGCACCCGCCGCTCTGGTACGGTGTTGGCAGGCCAGATCAAAGCCAGTGGACGGCGGAGCAGCAGATCAACATCGTCGCCAACTCGGAAGCAGACGCTGTCGCTCGTATATTTGCTGTATATCGCGACGCCTGGGTGGGCGCTCATGGCAGTCCGGTGACAGCGAAACTCGGGATGGCGCGCCACATGGTCATCGCTAAAACCAGCGCGGAGGCGGAGCGGATTGCTGAGCCTGCGTTTAATCAATGGCGGACTAGCCTGGCAAAGCTTTGGCGCGACAACGGCGCCGATCCGATCCGTTTCCCGAAAGACTATGCCGAAGCCAAGGCGCGCGGTCTCACGCTCGCAGGCTCGCCAGCAGACGTGCAGGCGGCGCTTGGCGCGCAGATTGAAGCATCGACGGCAAACTATGTCCTCTGCCGGTTCGCGTTCGGCTCGCTATCGACGGCAGTGGCAAAGCAGTCTTTGGAGTTATTTGTCCGTGACGTGGCGCCAGCATTCCCCGGCGCGCTGGCCGCTTGAACTGGCTGTCCTTTATATAATCGCGTGGCGAATGCGGGCGGAAATCCATTCGCTGATAATGACAGTGCCCAGAATAACCAGCAGGATCATTGATACCTGTGTCCAGGCGAGCGTGTTGATGGAACCGTTCAACTGCAGCCCAATCCCGCCTGCGCCGACAAGCCCGAGGATAGTCGATTCCCGAATATTGATGTCCCAGCGGAATACGCCGACGCCTGCGAAAGTAGGCAGCACTTGAGGCACGATACCAAAGAGGATTTGCTGCGCGCGGCTGGCCCCGGTCGCTTCAATCGCCTCGACCTGGGTGTGATCAATTTCCTCAATCGATTCATAGAGAAGCTTGGCGCAGAAACCGATGGAGCGGAGGCCAATAGCGATCGTGCCAGCCAATACGCCCGGCCCGAATATGAAGACCAGCATCAACGCCCAGATCAGGGAATTCACAGACCGGGATGACACTATGACGAACAGAGCTACGGCCCGCACAAGCGGATGCGGCGTGGTGTTGCGTGCTGCGGCAAATGCCACCGGAACGGCGATAATCAAGGCAATGACTGTGCCAATGGTGGCGATATTAATCGTGTCCCAAATCGGTATCCAAAGCTTTTCCATGTAGGAAAACTTTGGCGGGATCATCCGGCCGCCAATATCAAGCGCCTGGGTGCCGGCATCCTGCACAAAGAACCAAATGGTTTTCTCAGAAATTGGAATCCACGCATACACGACGATTGATATGGCAACGAGCCAGCCAAGCCAGATAGCCAATTGGCGTTTCGTGGTGCGACGGCGCCATTCTGGCCCGTCGGGGGTTTCGATCATGGGCATCTACTGGACCCACTTCCTGAGATAGCCGGATGCGTATTCCAGTACAAGCACGATGCCGATGATGATCAGCAGAATTGCGGCTGCCGTATCAAACTCATACCGGTCAAAAGCTGTGTTCAATGTGGCACCAATCCCGCCACCACCGACAATGCCAACCACTGCGGATTCCCGGAAATTGATGTCCAGGCGGTAGACGGCGAGGCCGATCATACGCGGCATGACCTGCGGCTGGATCGCGTAATTGATCCATTGGAACCAATTTGCGCCAGTGGCTTTCACGGCCTCCGCCTGGCTGGCGCTCATATTCTCAATGTCTTCTGCCAGCAGCTTGCCATAGAAGCCGATTGTCCCGATGGACAGGGCTACAAACCCGGCGAACGGGCCGAAGCCGAACAGCTTCACCGCAAAAATCGCCAGGATAATTTCAGGGAACGTGCGGGACCCGGCAATGATAGCGCGGCAACTCATATACACCCAGCGCGGGGCTAGGTTGCGCGCGGCGCCAAGACCGACGGGGATTGAGAGCACAATACCAGCCACCGTCGCAATGATGGCCATCCAGATGCTTTCCTGGATGCCATCCCACACAACACCGCGATTATCGGCGAAATTCGGCGGGAAGAATGCGTCAAGGAAACGCTGGCCGCGCGGGATGCCTTCGGACACGCGCTCCCAGTTAACATCCATCGTCCCGAATGCCGTTGCAAAATAGACTGCCGCCCCCACAACGATGGCCCAGCGCAGCGTGGCGTTCTTGATGAACGGGGGACGCTTCCAGGTGGTCTGATACGTGGCGCTTGTCTGTGAGGGTGCGCCGTTCGGTATGGGCGTTGTCACGGTGTCGCCGCGCTGGTTAGCGCCTCTTCGGCTTTGACGAATTCAGGGTCTTCTTCGTCCTCGTCCTCGACTTTTCCAATGGTCTCGGACCAGTCTTCTTCACCATAAATCCGGGTCAGGACTTCGGGGGTGAGGTTGTCTGGCGGGCCGTCATATACAATCGCACCAAGCTCCAGGCCGACAATGCGCTCGCAGAACATCTGCGCCAGCATCACGTCATGGATATTGATGATGGCGGCGAGACCGCGTTCCTCACAAAGCTCCTTGATGAGCCGCATGATCTGGCGGGAGGTTTTGGGATCAAGGCTGGCAGTTGGTTCATCGACCAACATAAGGTCTGGGTTCTGCACAAGCGCGCGGCAGATACCGACACGTTGGCGTTGACCGCCGGAAAGCTCATCGGCGCGCTTATCCGCCATATGCATAAGGCCGACGCGGTCGAGCAGTCGGTATGCCTCGCGTACATCTTCAGCTGGGAACTTGCGGAACCAGCTACGCCAGAAGCCTACATAGCCCAGGCGCCCGGACAGCACGTTTTCCATCACTGTCAGGCGTTCAACAAGCGCGTATTCCTGGAAGATCATGCCCATGCGACGGCGCGCTTTGCGCAGGCCAAAGCGCGATAGTTTGGTCAGGTTCATGTCCCGCAGGAAGATGTCGCCTTCCGTTGGCTCAACCAACCGATTGACGCAGCGGATCAGGGTGGATTTGCCAGCGCCCGATGGCCCGATCAGCGCCATCACTTGGCCTTCCGGCACTTCCAGATCAACGCCCTGCAGCGCCAGATCGCCGGTTTTGTATCGCTTCTTTAGGCCTTGGATACGCAGCATCGGCGGACATCCTACGTCATAGATTCAATTGTACTGGAACGGGGCGGCGAGGTTTCCCCCAGCCGCCCCGCGTCGTTTCAACCGTCAGACTGCTTTACTTGCAGTCGTAGCTAACGCCATTGGCGCTATCGATTTTCCGGATCACGTCCCAATGGGTTGCGTGGCGGATATCGACGAAGCGATCAGCGCGCTTGAACTCTTTCTTGAAGTTCTCGTCCCACTTATAGGTCCAGAAAGCGTTCTTGACCTTGGCGACCAGTTCCGGGTGCAGGTTATGGGCATGGCCATAGCCGGTCGTCGGGAAGGTCTGGGATTTATAGACCGTGCGGATCTTGCTCTGGTCGATCACGCCGCGACGCGCCATACGGAACAGCACGGAGTTAGCGATAGCCGCAATCTCATAATCGCCGTTATACACGCCGAGGATCGAGTTATCGTGCTTTCCGGAGAAGACGGGCTTGAAGTCCGTTTCCGCGACAAGGCCAAATTCGCCCTTCAGGATCGCGCTCGGCGCTTTGAAGCCAGAGTTTGACGTCGGGGACGTGAAGGCCATGGTGCGGCCTTTGATGTCCGCGGCAGATTGGATTGGGCTGTCAGCAGCGACGATGATTTCCATCTCGTAGCCGAAGGAGCCGTCGTCATAGGCCATCATGCCAAAGGGCACGAAACCGGCGCAGCTCACTGCGATCGGGTTGGAGCCCGTGTTGAAGCCCGCAACGTGCAGACGGCCAGAGCGCATGGCTTCAAGCTGTGCGGCGTTGCTTTGCACAGGGAAGAACACGACCTTTTTGCCGGTCACTTCGGACATGTGCTTGATGAAGCCGTCCCAGATGCTGGCGTAAACGGCGGGGTCTTCAACCGGGGTGTAGGTGAAAATCAACGTGCTGGGGTTGACCCATTCTTTTTCGTCCAGCGGCAAATCCGCTGTCAGATCAAGATTGCGGTCGCAATAGGCTGTATCGAGCGTGCCGCGATGGCAGTCGTCAGCGGCAAATGCGCTGCTTCCCATCATGGAAAACGCGACGGCGGCAGCGCCAGTCGCAAGTGTTTTCAGCAAATTCATAGATATACCCTCCCTCGGCATGGCATGGATTCGCCATCGCCTTTTTGCATTCAAGCGACCCTATGCGAATACGTTGACGGCGGCAATTCTGGCTGTGGAGTTTTGCTGTTAGGCGCGGCTGACGCGGCCTTCCAGCGGGTATCCGGGATCATTGTAGCCGGGTGTCGATGGGTGGCCGGAGGGGACGAGGGCATCGACGAAAGCTTCATCTTCCGCCGTGAATTTGTACGCAGGTGCGCGGAAATAATAACGCATTTGCTCCGGCGTCCGTGGGCCAGCAATGACACCAGTGATGAGGGCATTATTCAGCACCCAGGCCGTTGCGAATTGCCCGGCGGTGATGCCAACGGATTCGGCGCGCGCTTTGACCTTCTGAGCGATCACTAGGGATTCTTCGCGCCATTCCGTTTCCATCATGCGCTTGTCTTGGCGGGCAGCGCGGGTGCCAGCTTCGGGTTTTGCACCGGGCGCATATTTGCCGGTCAGCAATCCGCGCGCGATGGGGCTGTAAGGAAACACGCCCAGGCCAAAATGATTGCATGCGGGCAGATGCTCTGTCTCCGGCATGCGGTTCACAAGATTATAGTATGGCTGGCTGACGACGGGCCGGTCCGCGCCCAAATCATCGGCAATCCGGCAGAGTTCCGCCACGCGCCAGGAACGATAGTTGGAGACGCCGAAATAGCGGATTTTGCCTTGCCGCTGCAGGTCAACCAGCGCCCTTGCCGTTTCTTCCAGCGGGACCGAATGGTCTTCCTTATGCAGGTAGTAGATGTCGATGTAATCCGTGCCGAGCCGCTTTAAGCTGCGCTCACAGGCATCCACCACCCATTTGCGGGATGTGCCGCCGCCATTTGGCCCGTCGCCAATTGGGTTTGCCAGCTTTGTTGCCAACACCCAATAATCCCGCCGCCCCCGGACTGCGCGCCCAACGACTTCTTCCGACTTTCCGCCATTGTAAGCATCTGCCGTATCGACAAAATTGACGCCCTGATCCGCCGCTTCATCCAGCATTGCGCAGGATGTAGCGGCGTCCGTCGGTCCGCCAAACATCATGGCACCGATACAAATCGGCGAAACACGAAGGCCGGAGCGGCCAAGGCGGCGGTGCTGCATGGGGCTATCCTATGTGAAGTGGTTGTTCCCCTAGGATAGCCAATGCCTGCACAGGACTCTAGCTCAGGATGAAGTCGTCTGCGTCCAATGTGGTTGCGTCAACGCCCAACAGAATGGCGCGGTCGCCCGTGGCGAAGTCAATGACGGCCTTTCCGTTGACGGTGCTAATCCGCGCGGCTAGTGCGTCGAAATCCGCGAAGCCATAGTCGGACACATCAATCTTGTCTGTGTCCGTGGCGAAATCGCCAACCAAATCCAGGCCACCGCTATTGGTGAAGATCAACGTATCAACGCCGCTGCCGCCAATCAGCCGGTCACCGCCGCCACCTCCGCTAAGGGTGTCATCGCCGCCGCCGCCAATAAGAACATCATCGCCGCCATTGCCGGTCAATGCATCATCGCCGTTACCGCCGCGCATAATATCTCTGGCACTGCCGCCGATCATGGTTTCGGCACCGCTGCGGCCATACCATGACGTCGCGTCATCCACGCCTGTAACGGTTTGATCGGCGCGGAGAAAAAGCCGTTCAATCCCTTGAACCACATCTACAGTCGTTAAATCTGCAGTACTGCCGTCAAGGAAGACCAGAGCGTCTTTTGAACCTTCGCCGCCCAGTAGCTGGTCGCCAGCGCCCATTTCAGATCCGCGGACCATCAGGCGATCATTGCCAGCCCCGCCATCCATTAGGTCATCGCCGCTGCCGCCAATCAGCGTGTCACTGTCCGCACCTCCGCTAAGGGTGTCATCGCCGCCGCCGCCGATGAGAACGTCTTCGCCGCCATTGCCAGTCAATGTATCATCGCCATTACCGCGGCGCATGGTGTCGCTGGCGTCGCCACCAACCATGGTTTCTGCGCCGCTGCGTCCGTACCATGAGGTCGCGTCATCAACGCCGGTTACGGTCTGATCGGTGCGCAGAATAAGCCGTTCAATCCCCTGAACCACAGTTGCAGCCGTTAAATCTGCAGTGCTGTTGTCGAGGAAGACCAGAACGTCCTTCAAGCCTTCGCCGCCGAGCAGCTTGTCGCCAGCGCCGGTTTCAGACCCATAGACCAGAAAACGGTCATTGCCAGCCCCGCCGTCTAAAAGGTCTGCACCAGTCCCTCCCAGGCCGAATGCCAGCAAGTCATCGCCATCTCCGCCATAGAGGAAATCATCACCAGCAGCGCCAATCAGCGTGTCATCGCCATCGCCGCCAAAGGCTCGGTCGTCGCCGGTGCTCATAGATAGGATGTCATCGCCAGCACCTCCCTTAGCGATATCATTACCGCCATGGGCGCGGACCATGTCGTTGCCAGCACCCGCTAGTATCTGTTGGCCATTGCGGCTTCCAACCAGGGAATCATCAGCGCTCGTGCCGACTATCTTGGTTGCGGAATCGCTGCGCCCAAAGATAACTTGCGCGCCGCCTGTATCGCTATCAATCTCCGTATCGCCAATCACGATATCCATCAGGCCATCGCCATTCAGGTCGCCAGCAGCGGCCATTTTGCCAGACCCTGATCTGTCGCTATTGCTGATGAATTCTTGGCCGTCTGCCTCCGTGATGAAGCGGAAATCTACGACCTTGGCGAACGGGTCCGCTTTGCCGAACAAGATACCCGCATGGGCTTGGCGGCTGCCAAACACCATGTCGTCGATACCGTCGCCATTGAAGTCGCCAACGCTGTCAGCTTCACTGGAATTGGAATTGGTGCCAGCGCTGTCTAACCCGATGACCTGGAAGCCATCTGACCCATCGAGTGTGGAAACATCAAAATCCGAATCGAACCCGCTGGTTTTCCCGAAGATAACATAGGCCGCGCCTGCGTTATGGCCTGCCGTATCATTCGTGCGGGCTGTCACCAGCAGGTCATTGATGCCATCGCCATTGAAATCACCTTCCGTGCTGATTTCCGTGCCCATCTGGTCGCCGTCTGCGGTGCCTGCGATGGAGAACCCGTTTTCGCCGTTGAGGTCATCATAATCCAAGTGTGAATCGAACCCGTCTGCTCGGCCGAATATGACATGGGCGGAACCTGTGCCGCCGGTGGAGGAGGCAATGGCACCGATAACGACATCTGAAATGCCGTCGCCGTTGATGTCACCGCCGCCACCAACGCCGCCGCCGACCCGGTCAAAATCCGCCTTGCCGTTGATCTAAAAACCGTCTGATCCATCTAAGTCGCCAAGTGAAACAGCAGCCCCTGGCACCGTCTGAGAACCGAACACAACATAGGCGCTGCCGGAGCTATTGCCCGCTGGCGACGCGTTCATGGCGCCGATGACGATGTCGCTTATCCCATCGCCGTTCACATCGCCTGCACGGCTTGTATTGAACCCGGTGAATGAATTGGATGTGCCCTCGAACCGGATGCCGGTTGAGCTGTTCAGCGAAAGAATGGTTGGTCAGACGAAAACGCGGTCGTCTTGCCGAGAACGAGATAGAGCGCGCCGAAGTCTTCGCCTGCGTGATCCGCACGGGCGGCGCCGATAAAGAAATCATCAATGCCATCGCCATTGAAGTCACCAGCGGTGGCGGCGTCTTGGCCCAGAAAATCGTCGGCCGCTCCGCCAGCTACGCGGAATCCGTCGGCTCCATCAAGATCTGAAACGTTGATTGAGGCAGAGAATCCATCGGCTTTGCCAAACATAATCGCGACATCGCCGCGAACAGTTCCGCCCGGGTCTGCTGTGCGTGCGCCGACAATCAGATCATCGAAACCATCACCATTAATATCGCCAGCAACGCGTGCGCTAGAGCCTAGTCCGTCGCCAGTATTGCGATCCTCAATAATGAACCCATCTGTACCATCCAAAAAATCAATAATATTTGTCGCCAAAGTCCGCCTCCAAAAGTCACAAGACGCAGCAGGATCGCGCGTTGGTCGTTATGGTTGCGAGGTTGTGTGTAAAGCTTCGTTAAAAGTAATAAGATTCTACTTGGGTTTTATTAACTATATAAATTAACGTCATGTTGAGGTTTCTTTCTTCGCGTGGGCGTAGTTTCGATCGTAGAACCACGCCATGTATTCCGCATAGCTGGTTGTGCCGTATTTCGGTGGATTACCAGCGTCCGTGCAGGTGGGAATGCACTCCATGGGATGATCCAAAGTGCAGTCGAAGAAGAATGGCGCTGCGTATCTGTCCGCGTTTGGGGTGCGGTTGATGACGCGGTGCGGCGTCGCCAAGAACCGTTCATTGGTCCAACGCTTCATCATCTCGCCGGAATTCACGACAAAGCTGCCATCAATCACTGGTGGCTCAATCCATTGGCCGGATTGGCTCAGCACCGCGAGGCCGGGGAGGCCCGATTGCGGCAGCAGCGTCATGAAGCTGGAATCCGTGTGGGGCGCTATGCCGAACTGGCCGGGTGCGGGTTCATGCGGCGGGTAATGAGAGCAGCGGAGCACATATTGCGGTTCCCGGAATGCGACTTCAAACCAGTCCGCCGCTAAGTCGAGCGCCGTCGCATAGAGCGGCAGCAGGCTTTTGCCAAGCGCCTCAACCGCATCCATATAGGCTGTCGTGGTTGGCCGGAATTCAGGCAGTGCGGCAGGGTCTGGCCATTGGTTTGCTGGCCGGAACCGTTTGCCAGCTACGACATCTGGATGATCCAATGCCAGATCCCGCTTCATGAAGAACGCTTCGACCAGGTTCGGCTGTGGTTTAACGCCAGCCACCGGCGTCGCTTTGGTGATGGAGCCTTTGACCGGCATATAGCCGACGTTGTCCTGATTGGCTTTGAGCGCCAGTTTCTGGTCAAGCGGCTGGGCGTGGAAGCGCGCTGTCTGCTCAAACACGCCATCGATCAAAGCCTGATTGACGCTATGCCCGGTCAGCACATAAAACCCGACATTCTCCTGCGCGTGCTGCAACTCCGCCGCCGTAGCGGCCAGCGCGCCCGACTTGCCGGCCAGGAAGTCAGAGATGTCTATGACAGGCACGGCATCATCCGGGCTAGACGCGATTGATGGGGCTTCAGCGAGGCTGTTGGTTGTGTCAGGCATAAGATATCCTATTCCCGCAGCTATTGAGTTTAGTTGAGCTTCTCGCCAAATTCTGATTTTTGCAAGGGCGCAGAGAACGCCATGCTTCTATGTCCAGCGCTCGGAAGAGTGCTAGAAAGTTGTATATATGCGCGTCATTCCGTTGGTATTCTTAATGATCTTGGCCGCCGTCGCGCCAGTTCTGGCGCAGGCGGACAACGTCGCGGATTGCGCTCAAGCGGCGCGCCCTGATATCGGCGTCACCGGTTGCACTGCGATGATAACCTCCGGTCGTGCGGCGGGCGCAGAACTGGCCGCAGCCTACAATAACCGGGGGCTCGCATATCGAGATCTCAACAAAAACCGCCTGGCGATCAAGGACTTCAGTGAAGCGATCATACTGGACCCGAAAGCTGCAGATCTTCGCAGTAATCGCGGCGTCGCCTATGCGGCGCTCGGCGAATATCAGCTGGCAATCGCAGACTATGATGATGCGATCCGTATGGACCCAAACTATGCGGGCGCCTACGCCAATCGGGGCAATACATATGTTGATCTTGAGAAATATGCGTTGGCGATTACGGACTATGACCGAGCGGTCAATCTGGCACCCAATGACGCGCGCGTATTCTATGGTCGCGCGATCGCCTTCAGTCTCACGGGAGATCATGACAGCGCGCTTCAGGATTATGACCGCGCCATAAGTCTCGCCTCGGATTATACGGACGCCTACAACAATCGCGGCATCACGCGTGCAGGCTTGGAGCAATACGAAGGCGCGGTTCAGGATTTCAAGAAAGTCATCGCCCTCGACCCGAATGACAGGTTCGCCATTGAGAACCTGGGCAAGGCCTACGCTAAGCTTGCCTGGTCACAATATCTCGCGAATGATTTGCCCGGGACATTGCGGAATATCGAAAGTGCCATTGCTGCTGATACACGCTTCGCCGTACATTTTGATGATTATGGCCACGTCTTAGCGGCGGTGGGACGCTCCGAAAACGCCGTTGACGCTTTCGAGCGCGCCGCGCAGATTGGCGGCCCTGCCTATGCGAAACTCTATCAGCAAGCGCTTAGACGGCACGGATATTACCGGGGCACCATTGATGGTTCTTTCGGGCGGCCCGTGTTGCGGGCGCTTCGGCGCTGTATCGATAAAAGGTGTCGATTGGTGAAATAGGCCCTCACTGCACCAGCCCAACCGCCAGCGTCACCGTGATAATGCTGAGACCTGTCGAGAGTACGATGGCGGCGCTGGCGCGGCGGGTATAGGCCTCGTAGCGGCTGGCGAGGAGGAAGGGGTTGATGGCACAGGGCAGTGCGGCCATCAGGGTGACGGCGGCGAGCGTTAGGCCGGTCAAGCCAAGGACCGGGCCCGCAATCGCCCATGCGATGAGCGGGTTGAGGGCAAGCTTGAGGGCGCTGATAGTTGCGGCCTCCGCCAAGTCGCCACCGATGCGGAATTGCGCAAGGGATACACCGAGGCCGAACAGCGCCGTTGGGGCCGCTGCAGCAGCGCCTAGATTCACGAAATTCTCCGCGACCGGGTGCAGATGCAAGCCGCTGGCGCCGAACGCAAGCCCGCATGCCATCGCCAGAATAACGGGCGTCCGCACAAGCCCCAACGCGGTTTCCCGCGCAATCCCGACGATGGATGCGCTTTTGTGCAAGCGAAGCTCAATCAGCAAGGTTGTTACGCTGTAATAGAGGATAGCTGAAATGGCGATGATGGCCGTTGCGATAGCGAGGCCGTCTGCGCCAAAAAACAGCTCGGACAGTGGAATGCCCATCATGACGCTATTGCCGTATCCGGCAGTCATCCCCGCAAGCGGCGGTTCGGCACCTTTGCCCTTAAAGAGCGCCCCGTTCGCGGCCATAGCCAAGAGGAAGATTGTGGCGGAGGCACCGAAATAGGCGATTAACACGCTTGGATCAAACGCCGCCGCTTCACCGCCCGCCAGCTTTGCGCCGGCGCGGAATAACAACATCGGCACAGCAAACCAGAACACATAATTCACCACGCCCTTGGCCCGTTCTGCATCAAACAGCGGCGTCTTGCCAAGGATGTACCCGCCCGCGACAAAGCCAAATACGGGCAGGGCGACGATCAAGGTTTGAAACATTAAAGCGCATATCCAAGCTAATGGCTGGCGAACCTTGCCATGAACGCGCAGCCGGGTCACCGTTCAATCGCGCCGCTGGTTGTGCGCGATTAAGTATGCTGAATGCAATTCCGTATGTCGGAATGACATATCGCAATACGGGATAGTCCGTTCTATGGTTTCCGCAGATCAAATTGCTTACTGGGGCGGTATGGCTGTACAAAAATCAGAACGTTCAGGACAGGTGCAATCCCTGGTGCGTGCGCTGAATCTGCTGAAGGTCGTTGCGCGGGCTGATGATGGCCTAACGCTGACTGAAGCGGCCAAGCGCGCCAGCCTGCCTGTATCTTCCGCCCATCGTCTGCTCTCCACATTGCAACAGGAACGCTTTGTCCGCTTTGATCATGAGCGCACACGCTGGTTTGTCGGTGTTGAAGCATTTGCGGCAGGGGCTGGGTTCTTGCGGAGCCGCGATCTTGCCACGGTTGCCCGCCCCTATATGCGGCACTTGATGGAGGAAAGCGGTGAAACCGTATCGCTTGCGGTAGAGGATGGCGGCCAAGTGATTTATCTGGCGCAGATTGAATGCCGCCAGCTTATGCGTGCGCTCGCCAGCCCAGGCCAGCGGGCGCCGCTCCATTCTTCCGCCGTTGGCAAGGTGATCCTTGCCTATGCTCCTGGTGAGCGACAGGACAGCGTCATTAGCGCCATGAAGCTGGAGCGATTTACGGAGCGAACATTGACGACTGTGCAAGGATTTCGTCAGGCGCTGACAGAAGCCCATAAGCGCCAGTTTGCGCTTGATGACGAGGAATACGCTATCGGTCTTCGCTGTGTGGCGGCGCCAATCTTCAACGAAGCCCATGAAGCCATCGCTGCAATTTCATTGTCCGGCCCGAAGGCCCGCGTAACAGACGGTCGCATGAAAGCCCTGGCTGAGCTGGCACAGGCGGCAGCTGGTAAGATTACGCGTGAGTTCGGTGGATCGGCGCCAAATCGCGTTTAGCTACCGTTTCTCAGCTTTCGGGGCTTAATTTTCGGGCACGCGACTGAATTCACCTGAGCCTGGATCGCGCCAGATAAGTTCACCAGCGATGATGGAGAACAACGCGCCATCCATGCGAACCCGGCCTTCGGCAATGGCTTCGGAAACAAACGGGAATGTCATCAAGTTGTTGATTGAGCACTCGACCGCCTTGCGTTCCAACGCGTCCTGTAGGTCTTCATCGCTTGCGTCAGGGTTGGCTGCTACCAGCTTATCTCGCGTCTCATTCAGCAATGCGACCCAGGGGCCGATATAGCGCCCAATCGGCTTTGCATTACGCGCAGCAAGTGCGGCCGCGACACCGCCGCAGCTGCTGTGCCCCATGACAACCAGGTTTGAAATACCAAGCACAGTGATCGCGAACTCAAGCGCCGCGGATGTGCCGTGATAGCCGGTGGCTTCGCCATAAGGCGGCACTAATGCCGCCACATTCCGCACGACAAATAACTCGCCCGGTCCGGCTGAAAATATGGTGGATGGATCAACGCGGCTGTCGGCGCAGCCAATAATCATCGTCTTCGGGGATTGGCCTTCGGCTAGCATATGATACCGCTCAACCTCACGCGCGTAACGGTTGGCGCGGAACCGATGATACCCAGTCAGCAGGTCGTCGGGCATGTTGGTTGTCATATTGATGTCCCCCGGAGTTCGTGTGTCCATCTAAGCGCTCCGGATGGAGATATGGGCTTGGGGAAGGCCAGTCGCAAGAGGTTAAAATGAGGAACGGCCGTGCGCGGGCAGACGCACCGCCGTTCGGCAGTCGGAAGGCGTGGCGACCCCCATGGCTGCTATTCTTCGGGCTGGCTAGCTTCCGGCACCGTGGCGCTCACACCCTGCTCCAGCGCAAGAAAAGCTGGCCCCTGTTGGGAAGCTGGCGAAGCGGTCGCTATCACTAAATGGTTCTTGCAATGCGGCTTGGTCTTGCAGTGTTTGGCGGCTTGGCAGCGCATCGCCGCTCGCTACATCTGAAACAATCACGTCGAGCGCTTTCACGCCGCTCAATTCGATCTGCAGCCCGCCAGGGGCAGCAATCCCGCTACTGCTCTCAACAGTCACCACTGAAAGCAGTGCGGCGTCGCCAATGGCTCGGTCAAACGTGCTGAGATTGCCGAAAACTGGTGCCGCAAACGGGTCACGCTCGCCACCGGTGATGCGACCTCTGTCATCGGTAAACGCAATGCCTGACGGGGTGCGGCGGATGGCGGATGTCACGCCTGTTGTCCGGTCGATAACCAGAACGCCTGATGGCGTGTTGCGCACAACGGTCGCCAGCCGGCGACTGTTTTCATAGATCAGCGTGCCAGATGGCGTGCGGCGCGTCGCACCTGCAAACCGGCCACGACTGTTTGTGAACACCTGATTGCCGTTGACGTTCCGACCCACATTGATGGGGGATCCTGCCGCGTTAAAGAATATTCGTTTTACACTTCGCGCTTCTGCAGGTGCTGAAGCCAATGCAAGACCGCAGAGTGCCATAGCGACGAGCATTGCCTGCCGTGCTGTCGCAATGGAAGTTTTTCCTGCAAACATAATGTCCGCTCCTGGATCCTTGAACACGCCGATGTGTTACGCCCCGCAAGCTATCATTGCACAGATGCTATAAGGAACGCGGCCAAAGGGATTAATCCTTGTGCGCATCCGGGAATACAACACACCGAATGAATGCATCCATGAAAGAGAATACCGCTATGCCAGAACGGCCTGGCATTCCGCTGGCGCGGGGTGCTGCGCGCTTACTTGCTTCCATGGACTTGGCACCCTTGCTTGAGTTCACGCTAAAAACGGGCCGGCGGGTCGATGTGTTTGGCATCGGCTCGGGTGGTGAGCTTGTCGTGGTGGAGGTGAAAAGCAGCCGCCAGGATTATCTGTCTGATCGGAAATGGCGGGACTATCTGGACTATTGCGACCAGTTCTATTTCGCAGTTCCAGAAGATTTCCCGCTGGACTTGCTGCCGGATGATTGCGGGCTGATGCGCGTCGACGCCTATGGCGGTGCCGTTCTGCGCCCCGCCCCGCTGGACCCAGTAAAACCGACCCGGCGGAAAGCCGTTACAGCGCGGTATGCCCGGGCGGCCGCTCTGCGGCTGCGGCGGCTGGAAGATCCAGAGGCCAGCATTGGCTGAGCTACGGTATGACGCGGTTTTCAGCCGCGCCTGCCATCGCTACAGTGCTTGCCAACGGTAGATCCTCATCAGAAGCGAGATAGATTGTGTTCATTAACGGCCAGTGGCGCGAAGCCGCCTCTAATACGCATTTCACGTCCAGCAATCCAGCCACGGGCGAGGCGATTGACCAGATCCCGGCAGGCGGTGCGGAAGATGCCGTCGCTGCAATTGATGCGGCCCACGCTGCGTTCCCGGCCTGGTCTGGTCGCAGCGCTTATGAACGTTCCGCCATCCTCTACAAAGCCTACACGCTGATGGTCGAGCGGAAGGATGAGCTAGCGAAGCTGATGACGACGGAGCAAGGCAAACCGCTCCGCGCCGCCACCAATGAAACCCAATACGCTGCAGATTTCCTGCTGTGGTACGCAGAAGAAGCCAAACGTGTTTACGGCGAAACCATCCCATCAGCACGTGGTGACCAGCGGTTCATTATTTTCAAGGCGCCCGTTGGCGTTGTCGCCGCTGTGACGCCTTGGAATTATCCGATCTCCATGCTGACCCGTAAGCTTGCGCCCGCGCTGGCGGCAGGCTGCACAGTGGTGTTGAAACCAGCAGAAGCAACGCCGCTTTGCGCCATCGCCGTGTTTAAAATTCTTCAGGAAGCCGGCGTTCCGGATGGCGTCATCAACTTGGTTACGGCAGAAGATCCGAAGCCAATCGGCGAGGTTTTCACCACTGACGAACGCGTCCGCAAAATCACCTTCACCGGCTCTACCGCTGTCGGCAAAATGCTGGCAGGTAAAGCTGGCGAAAACTTAAAGCGCATCAGCATGGAGCTGGGCGGCCACGCACCTTTCATCGTGTATGACGATGCTGACCCGACTCATGCTGCTAAGGGTGCCAGCCTCGTAAAATTCCTGAATAGCGGGCAGGCCTGCATCAGCCCGAACCGGATGTTTATGCATGAATCAGGTATGGACGCTTTCGTTGGTGAATTGACCAGTCGGGTTGAACGTCTGCGCGCTGGCAATGGCCTGGAGCAGGGCGTCGGCATTGGCCCTCTGGTGAACGAAGCCGCTGTTGCCAAAGTCGAGCGCCAGGTTGAAGACGCCAAGGCCAAAGGCGCGCGCGTCATGTGCGGTGGTCATCGCTTGATGGATAATGGCCTCGACAAGGGCAATTTCTACGCCGCAACCGTTCTGGCGGACGTAACGCCAGACATGCTGATCTACCGCGAAGAAACCTTCGGCCCCGTCGCCGCTGTCGTGCCGTTCAAGGACGGCGACGACGTGCTGGCGATGGCGAATGACACCACCTACGGCCTCGCCGCCTACGTCTATACAAACAATATGGCGAAGGCGATGCGGACGGTCGAAGGCCTGGATTTCGCGATTATTGGCGTGAATGACATCAACCCAACATCAGCCGCCGCACCCTTCGGCGGCATGAAGTCTAGCGGCCTCGGCCGTGAAGGCGGCCATGAAGGCATTGAGGAATACCTCGAAAGCAAAACGGCTGGATTCTCGATCTAGCCGGATCAGCAAAACTAGAGAACCGGAATGGAAGCCGCTCCTGAATTTCTAAAGGTGGCGATGCAGGCGCAGGTCTCGCTGATTGTCATCAGCACGATCGCGATGCTCATCGGCATCGCCACCGCGCAAAAAACGCCAAGAATACCCAGGAATATCTATATTCTGTGGCTCTGCTTGGCCTGCGTTCTGATCCTGCCGAGCTTCTTTCTTTTGAAGCCCCTGGTCTTTCCAGAACTGAACCTCTCGGACCCCAATCCGGGCGAGGCGGCGCTGTTCCAGATGACGCGCCTGATGGGCTTTGCGTTCGTGCCGACAGCGATTTTGATGGGCCGCTATACCGTCTACCGCAATCGCGACGCTGGAAACGCGGACCGCACTGCCTATCTGGCGGCGATCCCGGTCTTCGGCTCAATCTGGATATTGCGGCTGCTGGTCAAGCCAACCGGTACGCGCTCCGGCTAAGTTGGCTCTACGCCGAAGCCGGAGCGGATTGGCTTGGTGCTGATGGCGAGACCTGTCGCAGGGTCTGTCTCCACAAAAATCCCGGCGATGGAGCCTTCGCCTTCGGCAGGCGACATGCGTTCGCCAGGGCGTTTCGTGCGAAAGCGCAGGATGGAGCCTTCCTTCTGCATGCCGATAACAGAATCATAATCACCACACATGCCAGCGTCGGTCAGATAGGCCGTGCCGCCGCGCATGATATGGCCATCTGCAGTCGGTACATGGCTGTGGGTGCCAACCACCAGCGACGCCCGGCCATCTAAATGATGGCCCATTGCGCGTTTTTCGCTGGTCGCCTCGCCATGCATATCCACCAGGATCGCCTGCACCGATATGCCGAGCTTGGCGGCGTCCATCACGCCTTCCATGGCGGAAAACGGGCAATCTAATGGATCCATGAACAGGCGGAGCATGCAGTTGGCGACCAGGGCCTTACCGGCACGCTTGGTCTCAACAATCGCCCAGCCACGACCTGGCGCGCCCTCGGGGAAATTGATCGGGCGGACAAGGCGTGGGTCATCGCCAATATGGGTTAGAATTTCACGATTATCCCACACGTGGTTGCCGGTGGTGATGGCGTCCACGCCAGCTTCATAGAGTTCTTTGCAGATTTTTGACGTGAGGCCGAAGCCATGGGCCGCGTTCTCTGCATTCACGACCAAAAGGTCGAGGTCCAGCGATTCGCGCAAACCAGGAGCGGCGGCGATTACGGCTTCGCGGCCAGAGCGGCCTACGATGTCGCCAAGAAAAGCAATGCGCATGGAAAATCCTATGGGGCTTGAAAGATTGTGATTCCGCGTTCGGTAATAACGCCATCGAGCGGTTGGTCTAGCGCATCTGTTGGCACGCGGGGAACCTGCTGGCCTGCGAATGCGACACCAAAGGCCTTGATAGCGCCAGATGACCTCAGCAAGCCCAGCGTCCGGTCATAAAATCCGCCGCCATATCCCAGGCGACGCCCGCTGCTGTCGAAGGCCAGCAATGGCAGAAATAGGACGTTGGGCTGAAGCGCGGGCGCGCCGGAAATTGGCTCAACGGTGCTCATTGATCCGGACTTCATGCCAGTTTCCGGCGTCCAGCGACGGAAGGTGAGCGGGGCCGGGTGGTCTGGCGTGCAAGGCAAGACGACAGGGCGTCCCTCCCGTGCAAGTCGTTCCAGTAATGGGCGAAGATCAACTTCGTCGTTTATGGCCCAATATAGTGCGGTTATGGCATTTGCCGGGATCAAGCCTTGAGCCAGCGCCATGGCACCGATCTCGGGGCCTAGGTTCGGTTGATTGGCGGCAAGGCTGCGGCGGCGCGCACGCATTTCGGTGCGCAGTTCAGCTTTTGCCGCTTGAATGGATGGCACGGCGTTCAGGCGTCCGAGCGGGTTGGGCCGGGCAGGGGGGCGACCTCTACGCCTTCATCTACAAGCTCTTTCACTTGTGGCAGGGTTGCTTCACCGTAGATGTCGCGCTTTTCAGTTTCGCCATAGTGGATGCGCCGGGCTTCTTCAGAAAATTGATCGCCGACGTTTTCAAAATTTTCTTCCACATGGGCGCGCATGGCCGCAAGTTTGGCCTGGGTCGCTGCGAAGGCCATGGCCTGTTTCCGGAATTCTTCATCCCGGTCGCCCTTTTTGGCGGATACGGCAGGGGCCATCAGCGCTTTTCTGACATCACGGGACGCGCAAATCGGGCATTCCAGCAAGCCCTTGGCGATTTGCTTGTCGCAAGCATCGCTCCCAGGAAACCAGCCTTCAAAGGCGTGCTCGTTCTCGCATGTCAGGTCATATCGGATCATTGGCTGAAAATAGTGCCGATCTGCACAATCGCCAAGCACAATTCGCTGGCGGGTTGGCGATTGACGCCCGCGCCTCTGCCCGCTTAAATCGGATCAACCTTAAAAATAAGAGCTTTTTTGGAGGAGCACGCCCCTATGAGCGCTGAGCGTTTGCCGTTTGAAGGTTTTAAAGTCCTGGATATGACGCAAGGCGTCGCAGGCCCGCATTCCACGATGTTGCTGGCCCAATCGGGCGCGGAAGTCATCAAAGTGGAGCCGCTGGACGGCGATTGGGGCCGCACGCTTGGCAAAATGTATGATGATACATGCGCCCACGCCGTGATCTTCAACCGGGGCAAGCGGTCTGTCTCCCTCAATATGAAGGAGAAGAAAGCCCAAGAATTGGTGCAGAAAGCCGCCGCAGAAGCCGACGTGATCGTCGAAAGCTTCCGTCCGGGCGTCATGGGCCGGTTCGGTCTTTCATATGAAGACGTCAAGAAAATCAACCCGAACGTGATTTATCTCTCAGTTACGGGCTTTGGCCAGGAAGGGCCGTACAACAAACTGCCAGTGACCGATTCGGTAATTCAGGCGTTCTCGGGCTGGATGTCGATCAATCGCGACGAAGCGGGCACACCTCAGCGGATCGGCATGATCGCCGTTGACGTGATGACAGGCCTATATGCGTTCCAGGCGATCTCAACTGCGCTCATGCGGAAAGTGCGGTTTGGCGAGGGCAGCTATATCGATTGCTCGCTGATGCAATGTGCTGCTGCGTTCCAAGCTGCAAAAGTGATGGAACACCATCTGGAAGGTGGCCAACCGCAGACGCTGTATGTGCCGGTCGGTACCATGAAAACATCCAACGGCCACATCAACGTGACCGCCATGCGCGAGCACCATTATATTGGCCTGTGCAAAGTGCTTGATAAGCCGGAATGGGCGACGGACCCACGTTTTGACAGCCGCGAAAAGCGCATTGATCAGGAAAAAGTCCTGATGCCGATGGTGCGGGCCGAGTTCCTGCGCAAAACCACCGAAGAATGGGCTGAAGCACTGACGGAAGCTGGCGTGATGAACGCCGCGGTCTCCACCTATGATCACTTCATGGCGGATGAGCACGTGAAAGCGGTTGAGACCATCACGTGGATGGATCACCAGTCCATGCCGGGCACGCTGCCCGTCTGCAACATTCCGGGTATTCGCCGTGTCGAAGGCGATCATGCGTTGGATGAGGCACCAAGCGTTGGCCAGCATACGGACGAGATATTGCAGCGCTGGGGCGTATCGCAGGCTGAAGCGAATGAGCTTGTGGCCTCAGGTGTCGCTAATCGAGCGACGGCAGAAAAAGCAGCGGCTGAATAGTCATTTGGCGTGCCGGGTGGGTAACCCTGCCCGGCGAAACCTGTTATTGCAGACGCAAATCATCCTTCAAGGAATGCCCACATGAAACTCCTCCGCTATATCGTCGGCGACGAAGTCCGCCCCGGCATGCTTGATGCTGACGGTGCGATCCGTGATCTTGCATCCATCGTTGTTGATATCGATGATTATGCCGTATCGCCCGAAGGCCTAGCGCTGATTGGCGCGATTGACCCGTCGTCGCTGCCGAAGGTCTCCGCTGATGTTGAATTGGCTTCACCAGTTGGCCGCCCGTCTAAAATCGTCTGCATTGGCCTGAACTATTCGGACCATGCAGCGGAAGTTGGCATGGACCCCCCGTCTGAGCCGATTATCTTCCTGAAATCCTCTACCGCGCTGGCTAGCCCGTCTGGCCCCGTCATCAAGCCACCCCATGCCACGAAGTTAGATTGGGAAGTAGAGCTATGCGTGATTATGGGTTCCATGGCCTCATTTGTTTCAGAAGAAACAGCGCTCGACCATGTGGCCGGGTACGCCGTTGGCAACGACGTTTCAGAACGTGAGTTCCAGCAAGAGCGCCCTGCCGGTCAGTGGACCAAAGGCAAAAGTGGTGACGGTTGGGCACCGGTCGGCCCATGGCTCGTGACCAAGGATGAAGTGCCGAACCCAGAAAAGCTCAGCATCTGGCTCGAAGTGAACGGCAAAAAGGTCCAGAACGGCTCGACGGACAAGCTGATTTTCAACATCAAACAGATCGTTAGTTTCGTCTCTGAATACATGACGTTGCTTCCGGGCGACATCATCATGACCGGCACACCGCCAGGCGTTGGTGCTGGCATGGACCCGCAGCAATGGTTGAACGTCGGCGATACAATGCGTCTCGGTATTGAAGGCCTCGGCGAGCAGTCTCAGAGTGTCGTTGGGCGTTAATAAGCTGGATTTGCAAAGGGGGCGACTTGTGAGGTCAAGTCTGCGCACCACTAGCGCCCCCTGATGCGCCTCGTTCGTTACAAGACGCCAAAGCGCATACTCCCCGGTATGCTGGACCGTAGCGGCGCGCTACGGGATCTGTCTTATGTCCTGATTGACATATTGCCAGAGAATTTCAGCCCTGTTGAACTCGACATTCTTTATTCGATTGAACCAAACACGCTGCCGCCAGTTGAGGGCGCGCCCGAATTCGCGATGCCGATCACAGACCTTGGCCAGATATTCATTGGCGATGCGCCAGTAGATGGCCTTGAGGTTATCGGCCCTCATGCGGACATCCCGGAAGCAACAGGCCTGCTTTTGGCCGGTATCGCCCATATCATCGGCGCAAAGGGTTGGTCCGGCGCGCGCGCAATCGCTGTGACCGACCCTGCCGCCGATTGGCTGGCGCTTGGCCCGATTCTATCAACGATTGATGCCGTGGCGGCAGATATGCCTCACGCAGCGGCCCCTGGTGATCTCGTATTCCGAGGCGAAGAGATCGTGCGCGACCCAGAGGAAGTCACATTCGCAGTTGACGGATTGGGCCAGCAACGTCATGCCTGCCGCTCACATCCGTAACGGTGGCGGTCCAGTAGCGTGTTCCTTCCTAAGAGCAAACAATCGACCACCTTCGCCTATGATTGGGACGGGGTTGATTGGATTTATTATCCCTTAAGCTTGTTCGGCCCGGCCTTCCGCGTGGATGACCGGGGTCGCGCTGTCATTGACCGATGGCTCGGATGGGCGGCGGCAATTGGGGCGACTATCATGCTCGTAGCCGTCTTTGGCCTGCCTGCCATTGAAGCAGCGCATCACCAGCTCTGGGCCGCATACAGCTTGCTCGCGTTCGTCATGGTTCTGTTTGTGTGGGCCTATCGGCGCTTATACCGATTGCTGCGTGGCCTCCGGCCAGATGCAGACCTGGGGCCCGCCTGGGCGCGACCACCGGAAATGTTACTGCTCTGGAAGGTTGTCTTGCATCTGGCGGTTAGCCTGCCGGCATTAGTGCTCGGTGCTGATTTCGCCCAGGCCTCTCTTGCGAGAGGCGCATGGATTCCAGCGGCGATCGGCTTGGTTATCGCTGCTGGCGGCGCGCTTTACACGATGCGCTTCGCTCGGATTATCTGGCGACGCGTCCGTTAGGAGCCTGCACCCGCCGGCTGCAGCACATCTGGCACAGATGGGTCTACGATTGTCGCGGGCGAGACCGGGAAAACGCCGTCTGGCCGCATTTCCAGCACTTCCAATGGCCGCAGTGCAACGCCAGCGGCAGACATCGCCACGGGTCCTAGCGCACCATTTACTTTCCCGGCAGCGGCAATCGCTTCTGCTGGCAGGGGCCGAGCCGCACCGCCGTCTGCAGCGCTCAGCGCCAGCTTAACAGCATCATAAGCTACACCTGCGAGCTCTGTCGGAAGCTCACCGAATGCCCGCTGATAGCGCTCGTCAAAAGCATCATTGAACGGCGTGGAAGGATACCGGCCCCCGTGCAATTCGCGGGCGCGGGTTGGGTCCATGTCATCCCAGCCGGAAAGTCCGAGCAAGCGCACCCCGGCGGCGCGGGCGTCATAAAGCTGGAACATGGGTGCTACGGTTGAGAGTTCAGCACCGGACAAAGTCAGCAGCACGGCATCCACCCGACCGCCATCAAGGCCACCAGCGCTGCGATAGCGCCCAACAACGGCTGCAATGGCAGATTGCCGTGATGATCCTGCGCCCGTCATCTGGGTGTAGAAGCCTGCAAGCTCACGGAACCGTTCACCCTCTGCGCCGGGCTGATTGGCGGAAAGTGCGAGCAAGCGGGCTGCTGGATTATTCGCTGCGGTCAAATCCGCCTGCAGACGAACGGCAGCAGCGCTGCGGCTATTATCCCTCGAACGGGCGCGCAGAAGCGCTGCCACGTTCTTTGCAATCTGGGTATAGTTGGTGTCAGGAGCGTAGAGTGCGCGTTGAATGCGCAAGCCGTTTTGTGCCGATTGCTCTGCAATAGCCTGCCTTGCGACGGCATCTCCAACGGCCCCAGCTTTGCCGAAGACCGCGATATTGCGTGCGCCTCCACTGGCAGCGTGGCGGATAATGCGTGCGGTTTCTGCAGTTGCAGTGCGCCCCATGACAAGGACTTGCTGCCCTGCGACGCTGCCATCATTTGAGAACGCCAGCGCCACCAGTCCTTCAGCTGTCAGTGCGTCCGCGATCCCAGCAGCATTCCGGCCAAATAGCGGGCCGACAATAATATCAGCCTGTTGGTAAGCAGCCCGCAAGACAGCGGCGTTGGCTTGGTCTGCATCGCCCGCCGTATCAAAGGCCATCAATTCGGCCTGAACGCCCGGCGTGTCGAACAGCGCCATCGCAGCGCCATTGGAAAGTTCGCGGCCAGCTTCACCGAAATCGCCGGAAAGCGGTGCCAGCAAGGCAACCCGAATGGGGCCGGTGCGCAGTGGAGCAACGGGTACTAGCGGTTTCACCGGGGTTTGCGGTGGGTTCAGGTCCGCTTGATTGACCCTGGGCGGCGGGGATACGGGGCGCTGTGTCACTGGCTTGTTATCAGCTTGACAGGCGGCAAGCATGGTCAATGCGGTGAATGCAGCGGTCAGCTGCAAAAGCCGTGGTTTCCGGAACGCACGAGATGTACGCACTGTCATATCGATCATACCCTACTGTCTCCGCCCATGAATGCTCGCCCCAAGCACGCCTTTTATCGCGCCTTGGCTGGACAGGGGCAAGGCTTGTCGGCATCGTAGACCATCAAAACGGTCAAAACTGGGGCAGGGTTCCATGACGAAGATTGCTGCGTTGGATGATTATCAGGGTACTGCCAAGGATATGGCGGATTGGAGCGGGCTCGATGTCACCTATTTCCGCGATCCACTTGGCGATACAGCGCGGGTGATTGAGCGGCTGCAGCCCTTCGATATTGTCTGCCCGATGCGGGAGCGAACCCAGATTAATGCGGATGTCATTAATGGCCTGCCAAACCTGAAGCTGCTCGCGACCACCGGCATGCGGAACGCGGCGATCGATATTCAGGCGGCGCAGGAGCGCGGCGTTATGGTGTGCGGCACGAAAGGCTCCGCCACGCCTACGCCTGAGCTCGCTTTCGGGCTGATGCTGGCGCTTGGTCGGCAAATTCCGCAGTCGGGTGCTGCAATGCGGCAGGGGCGGTGGCAGACCGGCGTCGGTAGAGCCATGAAGGGTGCCACGTTAGGTTTGCTCGGCCTTGGGCGCCTCGGCGCACAGGTCGCGGCCTATGCCAAAGTCTTCGATATGCGCATCATCGCCTGGAGCCAAAACCTAACTGAAGAGCGTGCTGCGGAATGCGGCGCGGAGCTTGTGACGAAAGATGAGCTTTTCAAGCAATCGGATTTTATTTCTGTGCATCTGGTGCTGTCCGACCGCTCGCGTGGCCTCGTTGGTGCCCGTGAATTGGGGCTGATGAAGCCGGACGCCTATATCGTCAATACATCACGTGGCCCCATCATTGATGAAGACGCATTGCTTGAAGCGTTGCAAAACAAGCAGATCGGCGGCGCAGGGATTGACGTGTTCGGTGTTGAGCCTTTGCCGGCAGACCACCCGATCCGCACACTCGACAACGCCGTTCTGACGCCGCATCTGGGGTATGTCACGGAGGATACTTACCGGATTTTTTATGGTGAGACGGTCGAATGCATTCGGGCTTGGCTGGGTGGCAAGCCCATAAATGTCATGTCCTGACCAATATTCCGGTCAATGGGACATTAAACGACTCGCATAGCGGCCTTCGGAACGCTATAAATCAGGGTAGTGCGTTCATGGCGCTTGCCATGGCCGCTCGCTCAAGAACAAGAACGTGTCTTTAACAAATGTGTCTCACAGGGAGAAAACACGATGAACCTTGCGCAAGGCAAGAAAGCACTGCTGTCTGCAGTCGCCGCCGCCGCGCTTACGGTCGTTGGCGCTGCATCGGCTATGGCCGATGTTAAGCCAGTTACGATCCGTATCGCTGCTGATCTGACAGGCCCGCCGCATCCGGCTGGCATTTCCATGTCCTATTTCAAGGAACTGGTTGAGAAGAAAATGCCGGGCTCTGAAGTCCGCCTGTTCTTCGCTGGTTCGCTCTATCGCATTCCAGAAGCCGTTGAAGCTATGACCGATGGCAACCTGGAAATGACCTGGGGTCAGTTCGGTAAGACCGCTGCGATCGATCCGTATATGAACGTTGTTGTTGGCGCACAGCTGCTGACGACACCGGGTGCTATCGACAGCCTCGACAGCTTTGAGACCTACAAGTTCCTCGTGGACCGCATGAGCAAAGTGCATGACGTGCACATTTTCGGTTCCGGCCATCTGTCCATGTATATGGGCGCTGGTTCCGGCAGCCGCTTGATCTCGCCTGATGACTTCAAGGGCAAGAAAATGCGCTCCATGGGCCCTGCTGAAAATGCGCTGCTCGGCGCTATCGGCGCGAACCCAACCACGATGGCCTTTGGCGATGTTCCGCCTGCTCTGCAGACCGGCGTTATCGACGGCCTGCTGACAAGTCTTGGCGGGTTCAATTCCACTAAAGATCAGGCACCGTTCTTCACGATTGCCGGCATCAATGGCATCGTTGGCGATTACTACTGGATTGGCGCTAGCAACAGCTGGTGGAACAAGCTGGACACGGAACAGCAGGCGATCCTCAACGGCATCATCATCAACGAAGTGCTGCCGTTCCAAAAGCAGATCAACTTCTGCAATGATAAGCGTCTCGTCGACAAGTTCGAGACCAAAGATCCGTCCAAGCCAGGCATCTACATCATGAACGCTGCTGAAGCAGGCGCGATCAAGACAGCCGCTGGCGATGCGACAGCGAAATGGATCAAATCCAAAACGCCTGACGCTGCCGACGCATGGGTAGACAAGTTTGAGATGGAAGCTGCTGCGGCAGTTGCTGCCAATCCAATTGGCTCCAGCAAGCTTGAGAAAACAGACTGTGCAGCCATGGCAAAATGGTTCACCGTCTACGAGCGTTACGTTAAGCCGAAGAAGAAGTAGTCTTTGGTTCTAATACGCCTAGAGGGTCGTCACGCTAATGTGTGGCGGCCCTTAGCGTCTTGATTTCAAGATTGGCTTCAGTATCCCCGCCCGCGCCGTTACGAGCGCAAATCAATAAGCGGGCCTATCAGGGGAGAGCGTCATGGATGACGTCATGGACACGAGCTACCGGGGCATTCGTTGGTTCCTGGATAAGATTGTTGGCAATATTGCAGCGCTTGGCCTTTTGGCCGGAACATTATTCGCAATTTTGGAGATCGTTCGCCGTTATATGTTCGGCGTGGTCTTCGAATGGGGCCAGGACTTCGTGATCTATGTGATCATCGGTTCTGTATTCTTCTACTTTGCTGTGACGCAGGCCAAGCGCGCCCATTTGGTGATGAGCGCATTCACCGATGTGCTGCGCAATCGTGGCTTTGGCAAGATCGTGCTGATCGCACGGATATTTGTGTCGGGTTTCTCATTATTCTTCTTTAGCTTCTTTGTGTACTGGGGCCATTTCGCTGTTGAGCGGACCTTCAATATGGGCCGTATGTCCCAGAGCATGTTTCTGCCGCTTTGGCCGTTTCAGCTACTGCTGCTCTCTGCCTTTGCACTCATGGCGCTGGTGACGGTTTTTCACCTTTACCAGGACATACGCGAACTTATGGGTAAGAAGGTGTTCGAATGGGCACCTGCTGAAATCCACACGGACATCTGATCCGCTAACCCGCATTTTCCAAGGATACTGAACCCATGTGGACACTTGGCGGCTCAATGATCGGCCTTATGCTTGCTGCGGCGCCTATTGGCATCGCGCTCGCTGGTGCAACGATCCTCGTAATTGTTGGCGACCCGTTTCTGTCGTCAAAAGCGCTGTTTCGCGCCTTCTTCCAGTTTCTCAACAGCTACACGCTGATGGCGATTCCTTTCTTTATCTACGCCGGTTTCCTTATGGAAAAGACGGGCTTGATCAAGAAGTTGTTTGATTTCGCGGATGCAATTGTTGGCTGGGTTCCGGGCGGTTTCGCCTACGCAACGCTTCTGGCCGCCGTTATGTTCGGCGCTATTTCCGGCTCGTCCACTGCGATGGCGGCTGCAATGGGCATCATCGCCTATCCAGAAATGATCAAGCGCGGATATCCGGTATGGATGGCGACCGGCATCATCGCATGCGGCGGTGGCATCGCTATTCTGATTCCGCCCAGCATTACGTTGATCCTGTATGGCATCATCACTGAGGAATCGATCGTGTCGCTGTTCTTCGCTGGCTTCACGCCGGGCCTTATGCTGGCTGTATCGGATGCCATAATCATCATCGGTATCTCACTCTTCATCAAGCTGCCGGGCGGTAAGTTCAGCCTCTCGCATTTGGGGCGGTCTACCTTGAGCGCGTGGCCAGCGTTGTTAATGCCTGTCTGTGTGCTTGGCGGCCTCTATGGCGGTGTTTTCACGCCAACAGAAGCCGGTGCTGCTGCTGCCGGCTACTCGCTGATTTTTGGCATCGTCAACAGCTCGGACAAGTCGACCCGGTCAAAAGTTATTCAATTTGCGGTCGGCGGTATTATTGGTACAGCCGGGCTATTAATGTTTGGCGACCTTGCCTCATATGGCTCCCTGCTACCGGTGCTCTTCGGCTTCTTCATCGTCTCTGGGGCGGTCGTATGCGCTGTGATCCATATGTTCTACGCTGTCACGACCAACAACAACGCCTTCTTCAAGGAATTGCTGCCGACAACCCAGCGGACAATCAACCTAACGGCCATCGTCTACTTCCTGCTTGGCTGCGTCGGCGTATTTCAATTCCTGCTGGCCAATAAAGGCTGGCCGCAGCACGTTGCGGCTTGGGTGACGGATCAGGGCTTCAGTCAGATGGAGTTCTTGGCGGTTCTACTGGTCGTCATGTTGTTCCTGTCGATGTTCCTGACAGGCGTCGCGATCCTTGTGCTGACCGTGCCGATCTTCTTCCCAGTTGCGCTAACACTGCAAGTGGACCCGATCCATCTGGGCATTCTGGCGGCGATTGCGATTGAAATGGGCGGCGTTATCCCGCCGGTTGGCCTGAACCTGTTCGCGGTGAGCGGCACAACGGGTGTACCGGTGACAAAGGTTATGAAGGGAGCGATACCCTTCCTCATAACCGATGGCATTGTGCTGATCTTGATGCTGTTCTTCCCGATCCTCTGCCTGTGGCTGCCGCAGCTACTGGTCCAATCGCACTTTAATTAGCGAGTCTCATATTCCATGCCTGATATTGCTGCCGATCGGCTGACCAATGTGGTCGCCGCAGTGTTCCGCCATGCCGGATGCGATGATGTGGAATCCTTGCGCGTCGCTGACAATCTGGTCACGGCAAACCTGACGGGCCATGATAGCCACGGCGTCATCCGCACGTTGCGCTATGTAGATTGGATGGCTATGGGGCTGATAAAGGCCGGGCAAGATATCCGCATCGCTAAAGAATCGCCTGTGCTGGCGGTGGTCGATGGCCAAATGGGTTTTGGTCAGACGGTGGCACCGCTTGCCGTTGATATCGGCATTAAGAAAGCGAAGGAGATGGAGGTATCCATCGTTACGCTGAAAAATGCCGGGCATATCGGCCGCGTTGGTGCCTGGGCCGAACAGGCGGCGGCGGAAGGCCTCGTCTCGATCCATTTCGTCAATGCGCGGGGCAGTGAACTCGTAGCACCCTTCGGCGGCCGTGAGCGTCGGTTCTCGACTGCACCTTTCTGCGTTGGTGTTCCGCAGCCCAATGGTCCGCCGCATATTCTTGATTTCGCGACGTCTATCGTGGCTGAAGGCAAAGTCTTAATCGCGGCGAAGGGTGGCAAAGGCCTGCCCGAAGGCGCGTTGATCGACGAAGACGGTCAGCATAGCCATCACCCGGATGTACTTTATGGCAGCGCTGGCCCGGATGCGCCGCCTGTTGGCCGCAATGGCAAAGGTGCGATCCGCGCCATGGGCGAACATAAAGGCTCCGGTCTGGCGCTGATGTGCGAACTGCTTGGTGGGTCGCTCACCGGCAATGGTGCGGCTGGCCCTGGCCCGCGGGATTTCGCCAACGGCATGTTGTCGATCTACCTCACCATCGACGCGTTCATGGAGGAGGACAACTTCTTCGCCGAGGACGTTAAGGGCTATATCGATTTCGTCAAAAGCTCGACGCCTGCCGCTGGCCATACTGAAGTGCTTTTGCCAGGTGAACCCGAGCGCGCCCGCAAGGCCGAGCGCTTGGCGAACGGCGTTCCCATCGCCGATATCGCCTGGGATTCGATCCTGCAGGCTGCAGAGAAAAGCGGCTTCAGCCGGGCAGACGCAATCGAGATGGCGGGCCTCGCCTGAATGCGCTAGGCTTTCGCATCAATCAATTTCAGACCACGTGAGGACATGATGGCAGACGATCAGCCCTGGGCGCATGAAATGTACGACCTGCTGACCAAAAAGCACGGCGTTACCCAGATCAGCTACGTGCCGGATGCTGGGCATCGGGTAATGATCGAGCGGTCCTTGGAGGACGAGAACGTCCACGCCGTATCGCTCACGACCGAGGAAGAAGGTGTGGCTATGGCTGCTGGTGCCTGGCTCGGCGGTGAAAAATCCGTTTTGTTGATGCAGTCCAGCGGTGCGGGCAATTGCGTAAACATGTTCTCTCTACCGCGCCTTGGCCGCTTCCCGTTCGTAACCTTTATGACGATGCGGGGTGATTTTGGTGAAGGGAACCCCTGGCAGATGCCTATGGGCCTCTCTGTCGAGAACATCTTGAAAGCTTGCGAGTTTGTCGTGTTGCGCGCCGACAGCGCAGAAGAAGTTCTCCCTGCTGCAGAAGCCGCGATGACGATGGCCTACAAGTCCCATCAATGCGTCGCTGTGCTGCTCGGCCAGAAACTGCTGGGCGCCAAGGCGTTTTAGCTTGATGGCTACGGACCGCCCGGTCCGGCCTGAAGCTGACGCCGGAGACGCTGCACTCGCCGCGAAGCTGATGCAGGAAGCGGCTTCGGCCACACTGGCAGTCGTCATAGACGGAAAGCCCTATGCTGCCTTCACCGCACCTGCATTAGGGTATGACGGCGCGCCTCTGATCCTGGCGTCTGATCTTTCTGCCCACGGACGGGCGCTTGGGGGCGCCCTGTCTGATGCCGGGATCGCCAGCCTGCTATTCAGTGGTGACATAAACCCAAAGCAGCCATTGAAGACGGCGAGACTAACGGTTCAGGGAACTGCAGTGCCGCCGATGGAGCAGGATCGCGCAGCATATCTTGCAGCAAGGCCCGAATCGGCACTCTATATAGACTTTGGCGATATGAAGCTCTATCGGCTGGCGCTCACATCCGCCCATCTCGTCGCCGGGTTTGGCCGTGCAGTGACGTTGGACCCGGCAATGATCAAGCTATCCACCGGAAATCCGTGACATAGGGCCGCAATCGGCAAAACGCGAAGGCGTTCGCACGTTTGTCATATTGCAAGCCTGACTGGCGGGCGCCTATGTTTGTAGCGTTCGGATCGGCCAATACCTCGTTGTGATGACGGGGGTGTTTTGGCTGGCTGAGCGGGGACCCCAAACGCTAATCGCTCCAGGAAACGAATCCGGTGGACACCACATCACGGCTCGAACGTCACGGCCTCGGCCAAGTGGCCAGCGCTCAATGGAACTTGGGCGCTGAAGCGCTTTACGAAGCCGCTGTCGCTTCAGGCGATGGCCATATTGGGGCTGGCGGCGCGCTCTTATGCGAAACCGGCCAGCACACGGGCCGCTCCCCCAAGGACAAGTTTATTGTCCGTGATAGCCTTTCCGAGAATGAGGTGAACTGGGGTGCTGTCAATCAGCCAATGTCGCCTGAAGCTTTTGACCGTCTGAATCACCGTGTGCGCGCATATCTGCAGAACCGGCAGGTTTATGTGCAGGACCTCTATGCCGGTGCCGATTCAGGTTACCGCCTGAAGGTCCGCGTGATCACAGAGCAAGCGTGGCACAATCTGTTTGCCCGCAATATGTTCATCCGCCCAGCGCGTGAAGATTTGAACGCATTTGAGCCAGACTACGTTGTCATCCAGGCGCCCGGCTTTAAGGCCGACCCGACGATTGACGGCAGCCGCTCCGAAACCGTGATTGCGGCCAATCTCACCAAGCATGTCATTGTGATTGCTGGCACTTCTTATGCCGGTGAAATCAAGAAAAGCGTGTTCTCGCTGATGAACCATCTGCTGCCGCCCCAGGGCGTTATGCCGATGCATTGCTCTGCCAATATCGGTCCTAAAGGCGATAGTGCCATCTTCTTCGGCCTATCCGGCACTGGCAAAACCACACTCTCCGCAGACGCCAGCCGCACACTGATCGGCGATGATGAGCATGGTTGGAGCGATAAGGGCGTCTTCAATTTTGAAGGCGGCTGCTACGCCAAGGTTATCGACCTTTCTGCTGCGGCTGAGCCTGAGATTTTTGCGGCCTCCCAACGTTTCGGTACAGTGCTCGAAAACGTTGTGATGGATCCCATTACACGCCAGCTCAATTTGGCTGACCGGTCGCTCACAGAAAACACGCGCTCCTGCTATCCGCTGGATTTCATTCCCAACGCGTCTGAAACCGGCCAGGGTCCGCACCCGACCAATGTCATTATGCTCACGGCAGATGCGTTTGGCGTGTTGCCGCCAATCTCCAAGCTGACGCCAGAACAGGCAATGTACCACTTCCTCTCCGGCTATACCGCACGCGTTGCGGGCACGGAAAAGGGCTTGGGCGCAGAACCACAGGCGACATTCTCCACCTGCTTCGGCGCACCGTTCATGACCCGCAAGCCAACCGAATACGCCAAGCTGCTGGGTGAGCGCATTGCAGCGAGCGAAGCGAATTGCTGGCTGGTGAACACGGGCTGGACCGGCGGCGCTTACGGTACTGGCCATCGCATGTCGATCAAGCACACCCGCGCCATGCTGCGGGCCGCCCTTGATGGCGTGCTGGCAGATGCGCCTCTGCGTGAAGACCCGAACTTTGGCCTCCAAGTCCCAGAAAGCTGCCCGGACGTCCCGGCTGAAGCACTGGACCCACGCGGTTCCTGGTCAGACAAAGATGCCTATGATGCAACCGCCCAGAGCCTCGCCGCAGACTTCGAAGAAAATTTTAAGCAGTTCGAAGGCGATGTATCTGATGCGGTAAATGCGGCGGCTATTCGTAAGAAGACCTAGCTCGACCGCACTCATCTTGAATGCAAAAAGGCTACGGACATTCTTTAATGTCCGTAGCCTTTTTGTGTAGCTGACTGCTGACTGCGGTTCAGTCAGCAGCCTGTTCTGTTGCTCGCGTCGTTTGGCGTTTCGCATCTGGCCAATCCGGCCCGCGTAGGCCGCGTTGGCGCAGAAGATGATCTAGCAACACTACCGCGACCATGGCCTCGCCCACCGGTACGGCGCGGATGCCGACGCAGGGATCGTGGCGGCCTTTTGTGCGGACTTCGATTTCTTCGCCGTCACGATTGACGCTGGGGCGGGGGATCAGGATGGAGCTGGTCGGTTTCACTGCGAACCGCGCAACGATGGGCTGGCCGCTGGAAATACCGCCCAGTATGCCGCCTGCATGGTTGCTTTCAAACCGCACGCCGCCTTCGTTTGAAGCGCGCATGGCGTCGTGGGCGTCTTCACCGCGCATGGCGGCGGCTGCAAAGCCATCACCGATCTCAACACCTTTAACGGCGTTGATTGTCATCAAGCCGCACGCGATATCGCTGTCGAGCTTGGAATAAATCGGCTCGCCAAGACCAGCCGGAAATCCTTCCGCCACGATCTCAATAATCGCCCCGAGCGATGATCCATCCTTGCGTGCCGCGTCAACCAAGCCTTCCCAGCGTACAGCCGTTGCGGCTTCCGGGCAGAAAAACGGATTCTGATCGACTTGACCCCAGTCCCACTGGGCGCGATCTACATAATCTGGACCAATCTGGGCGACAGCACCGTGGATGATTGCGGATTTACCTAGAATGGACGTCAACGCTTTCCGTGCGACAGCACCCGCGGCAACGCGCATGGCTGTTTCACGGGCGGAGGAGCGCCCGCCGCCCCGATAATCCCGGTGGCCATATTTGGCGTCGTACGAGAAATCTGCGTGGCCGGGGCGATATTGCGCCGCGATCTCAGAATAATCCTTGGAGCGTTGGTCAGCGTTTTGAATCTCGATGGAAATCGGTGTGCCAGTCGTCAGGCCTTCAAACACGCCAGAGAGGATGCCGGCTTGGTCCGGCTCTTGGCGCTGTGTGACGAAGCGGGATTGGCCCGGGCGGCGTTTATCCAGATAGGGCTGAATGTCGGCCTCAGAAAGCTGCACGCCTGGAGGACAGCCATCAATTACGCAGCCGATTGCAGGCCCATGGCTCTCGCCCCAGGTGGTGAAGCGAAACGCCTGGCCAAAACTATTGCCAGCCATAAGCGGCTATTCCTTTTCTTTAAAATCCGCCAGAAGTGCGGAGACTTCGCGCGCGTTTCGCGTGTTCAGCATGCCGACAGCGTGGTAGCCGCCGTCCACATGGTGGTTTTCGCCAGAAACGCCGCTGGCGAGGTTGGAGAGGAGATACATGCCCGCCCCGCCAACATCCTCGATCGTCACATTCCGCTCCATCGGCGCGTTCAGCTCATTCCATTTCAGAATGTAACGGAAGTCACCAATGCCAGAGGCGGCAAGGGTTTTGACCGGCCCAGCGGAAAGCGAGTTCACGCGAATACCGTCTTTGCCGAAATCTTGCGCCAAGTAGCGGACACTGGCTTCCAGCGCCGCTTTTGCGACGCCCATGACATTGTAATGGGGTACGACGCGTTCGGCACCCAAGTAAGTCAATGTTAGCAGGCTGCCGCCATTCGGCATGATTTCGCCCGCGCGGCGGCACATGTCCGTGAAAGAGAAGCAGGAAATGTCGAGACTGCGCTGGAAATTCTCACGGCTGGTGTCGGCATAGCGACCGCGCAGCTCGTTCTTATCCGAATAGGCTATGGCGTGGAGTGCGAAATCCATCGTGCCCCATTCATCCTTCAGCGTCTTGAAGGTCGCGTCCATGCTCTCGGCTGATGTGACATCGCACGGCAGCACCAGCTTCGCGCCAACGCTTTCTGCCAACGGGCGAACGCGTTTTTCCAGCGCTTCGCCCTGATAGGTGAACGCCAACTCACCGCCAGCATCAGCCACAGCTTTTGCGATGCCCCAGGCCAGTGACCGGTCATTCGCAACGCCCATAATCAAGCCGCGCTTGCCTGCCATTACGCCGCCGTTGCTCATAGTTTGCTCCCCAACACGCGTACTCTTGCACTGTCCAATTCGCGCGCAATTGCGCTTGCCCGCAAAGGCTATGCCTCGGACTACCACTAAGCGACAGACTACGCCATACGATTCTCAGGGAAAACGCCCCGCCAAGAACGAACCCATGCTGTAACAACTGAACAGGCTGGAACCCTTTCCTGTCGCGAGTGGTTATGTCATATGTGAAGACGTGCAAGGGCTTATAAGAGTAAACATAAGACATAAGAGCTCTGCAGACTTGGTGAGACGCGTGCGCTCAATAGGGTGGATGCAGCGAAGGAGGCGGCGAAGCGATGACGCCAACCAACGTGCCGGCGCGCCGCCAGGGCGGAAAACGCGTACTGATCTATAGCCACGATAGTTTTGGCCTTGGCCATCTCCGTCGATGCCGTGCCATCGCCAATGCATTGGTGAAGGCTTACGAAGACTTATCCGTGCTGATCCTGTCAGGTTCCCCAATTATTGGCAGCTTCGATTTTGCATCCAGGGTCGATTTCGTTCGTGTACCGGGCATGATCAAACTGTCAGATGGCGACTACACGAGCCTGGCGCTTGATTTGGCACCAGAACACACGCTGTCTATCCGCGCCTCTATCATCCAACACACGGCGGAGGTGTTTGATCCCGACATTTTCATTGTCGATAAAGAGCCGCTAGGCCTGCGCGGTGAATGCCATGAAACGCTGACAATGTTGAAAGCACGGGGGTGCCGCCTCGTGCTTGGCCTCCGCGACGTAATGGATGAACCGGACCAGTTGGCGCCCGAATGGGAACGCAAGAACGCGATGCCGGCCCTGCGGGACCTTTATGATGAAATCTGGGTCTATGGCCTGCCGCATATCTGTGAGCCGCTAGCGGGATTGAACGTGCCGGAATCCGTTCGCCGGAAACTGGTTTACACCGGATACTTGGAACGCGAGGCACCGGAAACGCCAGGATCACTTGAGGCGCTTTCGTTGATCGATGAGCCATTTATTCTGGTCACCCCCGGCGGCGGCGGTGATGGCGAGGACTTGGTGGATTGGGTCCTGCGCGCCTATGAAGCAACGCCTGATCTGCATCCGCGTGCCCTCATCGTATTCGGCCCGTTCATGAGCCAGGATCGCCAGCGCGAGTTCCGCGAGCGCTGTGCTCAGCTAGATTCCGTCGATGGGCTGACATTCGATGCCCATATCGAAACGCTGATCGACGCTGCAGAAGGCGTGATCGCCATGGGCGGTTACAACACATTCTGCGAAATCCTGTCGTTCGATAAACGTGCAATCATCATGCCGCGCACCAAGCCGCGCATGGAGCAATATATCCGTGCCAGCCGCGCCGCAGACCTTGGCCTGACAGGCATGTTGGATGGCGATGGACCGCGCACGGCAGAGGCTATGGCGACTGCACTCCGCCGCTTGCCAAACCAGCCGAAACCTTCGGATGTGGTGGTGCCGGGCCTCTTGGATGGTCTGCCAAGCGTGAAGCGGCTGACGGGTAGAGCATTCGAAGCGGGACGTGATCCTGGTCTTAAGCTTGCCGGGCAAGGCAGCCTTTCTTGAAGCGCGCTAAATCAACCCAGCGTGAAACTAGGCCGATAAGAGATTTAGGTGAAATGCCTGATGGCGATGCGGTCGCTGTCCTGCTGAAGGGCTATCCACGCCTTTCCGAAACTTTTATTGCTCAAGAATTGCGTGGTCTCGAAGAACGGGGCTTTAGGCTGAAGTTCTTCTCGCTCCGCCACCCGACAGAAAAAAAACGCCATCCGATCCACAGTGAAATCGAAGCGCCGGTTAGGTATTTGCCGGAATATCTGCACCATGAACCGATGCGAGTTTACCGGGCGTGGCGCAAGTTGCGGGGCGGCCCGCTTTATAAGACCGCCTATGCTGTTTGGCGGCGGGATTTTAAGCGCGACCGGACTCGTAACCGCATCCGCCGTTTTGGTCAGGCTTTAGTGTTGGCGGCGGAACTGCCGGCCGATATCGGCCATATCTACGCGCACTTTTTGCACACACCTGCCAGTGTCGCCCGCTATGCCGCGATCCTGACGATGCGCCCATGGAGCGTCTCCGCCCACGCTAAGGATATCTGGACGTCGCCCGATTGGGAGCTTCGGGAGAAGCTGGCCGATTGTGAATGGGCGGCGACCTGCACTGGCACTGGGGCCGCCCATCTGGCGGATTTGGCATCCGCAGGCGGTGCGCCACGGGACCGTGTGAACCTTGTGTATCACGGCCTGGATCTTCGCCGTTTTCCCTCTGCCCCGCCTCACAGCATGGCAGATGGCTCGAAGCCGGACGCGCCAGTTAAGCTTGTGACGGTATGTCGAGCCGTGCCGAAAAAGGGCCTGGAGGACTTGCTCAAAGCGCTTTCTATGCTGCCGAACGATCTGCATTGGCGCTTGGACCACATTGGCGGTGGGCCGTTACTAGACGCATTGAAGCGTCAGGCTGAAAGCCTTGGCCTTTCCGATAAAATTACCTGGCGCGGTGCCATGGCACAGGCGGATGTCATTGCAGCATATGGCGCTGCTGACCTCTTTGTACTGCCTGCTAAGATCGCCGCGGACGGGGACCGGGATGGGTTGCCAAATGTGCTGATGGAGGCCGCCAGCCAAGCGCTGCCGCTGATAGCATCCGATGTTTCTGCGATCCCAGAATTCATCCGTCATGATGAGACCGGCCTGCTGACTCCGCCGGGCGATGCAGCGGCGGTCGCCAAAGCGCTTGAAAGCTTGATCCGCAGGCCTGACCAGCGACTTAGGCTTGGCCGGGCTGCAGAAGGACATGTGCGGTCCGAGTTCAATTTCAATGTAGGCGTTGATCAGATTGCTGCACTCCTGACCCAGGGTGCTGGCCGCCGCGCGGTCGCTTGATGCGCGCGGCATTCTACGCACCCTTGAAGCCGCCTGATCACCCAGCCCCATCCGGCGACCGACGGATTGCCCGGCTATTTCGGGCGGCGTTCGAGCGCATCGGCATAGAGACGTCGCTCGCTTCAGACTTTCGCAGCCGGGAGCCCAAGGGTGATCCGACAGCACAGGCACGCATGATGGCCGATGGTGAGGTACGGGCAGGGGCGGCGATTGAAGCGCTCGGCGGCACTGCGGATTTCTGGTTCACCTATCATCTGTATTACAAAGCGGCGGATTGGTTCGGCCCTGAAGCTGCCACGCGTATGGGCGTTCCCTATCTGCTGGCGGAGGCGAGCTACGCGCCTAAACGTGCAGATGGTCCTTGGGATTTGAGCCACAAGCGGGTTGCTCATTGTGTGCGGGCGGCGTCTGCGATCCTTTGCCTGAACCCAAATGATGCCGCTTGCTTGGCACCCTTGCTTGATGACCAGAGCACGCTCATCGACTTCCCGCCGTTTCTAGATATCCGCCCGTATGCCGATGCTGGCCAGGTTCGGACTGAAGCACGGGCGCGCATCACGCGGGACACAAGAGCTACCCCTGAGGCCATATGGTTACTCGCTGTCGGTATGATGCGCGGCGGCGACAAAGCGGCATCCTATGCTGCCCTTGCAGATGCACTCCGGCTGCTGCCAGACACCCTAAACTGGCAGCTGCTCGTTGTCGGTGATGGGCCAGAGCGCCCCCAGATTGAGATGCAATTGCGCCAAGCGGCAGGCGACCGGGTTCATTTTGCCGGGCCTTTGGACGAAGCCGCACTGGCGGAATATTACGCAGCGGCGGACGTTATGGTCTGGCCTGCCCATGGGGAAGCCTTCGGCATGGCGATGCTGGAAGCCCAAGCGAGCGGATTGCCGGTCGTTGCAGGACGCACTGGTGGCGTGCATAGCGTAGTCACGGACGGCCAATCCGGCTGGCTGACACCGCTGGGCGACGCCGGAGCGTTTGCCGCTGCTGTGCAGCACTTGATTGAGGATAGCGCTGCCCGTCAGGCCTTTGGCGATAGTGCCGCTGCCAGGGTCGCGGCGACGCAATCGCTGGATGCGGCAGCTATGCGGCTTGAAATGGTTTTGACAAGGATAGGTATTAGATGACGCTGCTCGCCCTTATTCGCCATGCGCCGACAACTTGGAATGCGGAAGGCCGTTTGCAAGGCCATCGTGACACGCCATTGTCGCAAGACGGTAAGGCGGCGCTAGCGACCTGGGCCGCGCCACCCGCACTCAACGGGTTTGATTGGGTCGCGAGCCCGCTTGGGCGCTGCCAGGACACGGCGCGCCACCTTGTTGGGCGGACCGTGGCGAGCGATGAGCGGATCATCGAAATGAATTGGGGCGATTGGGAAGGACGCATCCGGGCAGAGCTTGCGGAAACTTTGGGCGATGCATTCCGCGAGAATGAAGCCCGCGGCCTGGATTTCACGCCACCCAATGGTGAGAGCCCGCGCATGGTTCAGGACCGCTTGAAGCCTTTCTTTCAGGAGGTTGCTGCGCGGGGCCGGCCAACAGTGGCTGTATGCCATCGTGGCGTTATCCGGTCAGCTGTGGCGTTAGCGACGGGATGGAACTTTATGGGAAAATCGCCAGTCAAAGGCCAACATGGCGCTTATAATATGCTGCGCTTGGCGGCAGACGGGACCCCAAGCGTTTTGGCACTTGATACACCTTTGCCGACGGAGGCTTCATCGTGATGCTGGAAGATTCTGTGTATGGGCTGGTAAAGAACCGAGCGAAATCGAGCTATACGATAAGGATCTATGGCCAATGACCCAACCGGTCCGCGTTCTATTTTGGGTGCAGCATCTCCTCGGTATTGGCCACTTGTCCCGCGCGGCGACGCTGGCCCGGGCAATGACGGCGGATGGGATGGAAGTTTTGGTTGCCAGTGGCGGCGAGCCGTCCCCGGTAACGGATATTGGGGCGGCCAAGCTGGCACAGCTACCATCCGCCCGTGCTGTCGATATTTATTTCAAAGTGCTGCACGACGAAAATGACGCGCAAATCGACGATGCTTGGCGTGAACAGCGAATGGCCGCTACGCTCGATATTTATCGCGGGTTCAAGCCCGATGTGCTGATCACGGAACTTTTCCCGTTTGGCCGCCGCCAATTCCGTTTTGAAATGGGACCACTGCTGGAGGCGGCGCGGGCGGATAACGTGAAGATCGCGGCCAGTGTGCGCGATATTCTGGTCGCCCCTGTGAAGCCTGAACGTATGACCGAAATGCTGGAGCGTGCGCGTACTTGGTATGATCAGGTGTTCGTGCATGGGGATCCAAACCTCGTGCCGTTTGACCGCACATTCCCCCATCTCGCTGAGTTGTCTGACCGTGTGGCCTATACCGGTTATGTCGTGGATGAGCGGATTGGCCCGGATGGTCCGGACGGGCAGGATGAAATCCTGGTCTCCGCCGGTGGTGGTGCCGTTGCGGAGCCTTTGTTGCGGGCAGCGATTGCAGCCATGCCGGAAACGGCGGCGCGGGATATGAAATGGCGGTTCCTGGTTGGCCATAATCTGCCGGATACAGTTTTTCAGGAAATGCAGGCCGCCGCGAGCGGCAATGTGGTCGTGGAGCGTGCGCGCCGTGACTTCCCAGATCTGCTGCGGCGCTGCCGTCTTTCTATCTCACAAGGCGGCTATAACACTGTGCTGGAAACGCTCGCTGCTGGCGCCCGTGCTGTGATCGCGCCCTACGCGGGTGGGCTGGAAACAGAACAGACCCTCCGTGCTGAAGCGCTTGCGGCTAAGGGCGCATTGCAGGTCGTGCCGGAGGATGATCTATCGCCCGCCAGATTGGGCGCTGCCATCGACCGCGCGCTCGCCAGCCCGCCATCTTCTGCGGCTGGTGTTGATATTGGCGGGGCTGCGAAGACATCCGCCCTTGTCAAAGCACTTGCAGGCAAGCGATGAGCGAAACCGCATGGCGCGTGTTGGATGCAGAGCTTGAGCGCTGGGCGGCGCTTGACCTAAAGCCACAGTTTTGGCTGCGCGATGACGATGCAGTGGATGCAACGGACCCACTCGACCGGTTGCTTAGTTTGTGCGCCAAATATCGTATTCCATTGGCACTTGCCGTGATTCCAGCGGGCGCAACCGTGCAATTGGCGCAAAGATTACAGGGTTTGCAGGACGTTTCTGTCTTGCAACATGGGTTTGCCCATGCGAGCCATACTGTCGGGGGCGAAAAGAAGTCGGAATTTGCCGAAAATCGCCCCCTGGACGTCATGACGGGGGAACTTGTGCAGGGACGGGATACGCTATCCGGACTTTTCGGCGATGCGGCGCTGCCAGTGTTGGCGCCGCCGTGGAACCGTGTCGGCACGGACCTTGTTGCACACCTTGCAGACGCAGGCCTGTCTGGCCTCACCCGCTACAAAGCGCGCGCTTCGCACCAACCTGCACCGGGCGTTATCGAAACCAATACTCATGTCGATTTGATTCACTGGCGGGATAGCCGAACGGGTGCCGCTCTAGCGGAAATGACGGCTGGTTTGGCCGCGCACTTGGTCGCAAAGCGCACCGGTGCTGCGGACAGGGAGGAGGCGACCGGCATTTTGGCGCATCATCTGGTGATGGACCGGACAGCATGGGCGACGCTCAAGGCGTTGCTCGCTAAGCTCGCTGCGGACCCTCGTGTGTCCTGGCCGTCATCCGCTGCGATTTTTGGAGCGAAAGCATGACCGAATCGCATGATCCTGACCCCGAACTACGATTTAGTTACCCTTCTGGGGCCATGTACAAGGACTACGGCCAAGCGGCGGCAGGGGCTGTGATCTTTGGGATTCCTTTAGTGTATGCACACTCAAACATCTATGCGGTCGTGATTTTGGGTGCCATCGTGTTGATGTTCCTGAGCTTTGCATGGTCGACATGGCGGCGTCACAGAACTGTGATCGCTGTCACCGATGATGGAATTTGGACAGAAGGTGCAAGCCGCGCCGCGCTAAGATGGACTGAAATAACGCGCGTTGATCTCAGATATTTTTCGACGAAGCGCGAACGGGGCCGGGGGGGACCGGCGACCGACGAAGGGACGGGATGGATGCAGCTACGCCTGGACGGCGCTGGGGGGACGATCAAAGTTGATTCCAGCGTTCATGATTTCCGTGACCTGGCTACCCGAGTCATGCGCGCCATCGAACAGCATCGCCTGACGATGACCGAGAGCGCTGATGTCAATTTCGCCGCCATGGGCCTCACCCCGAATATGGATGGCGCGGAGGAATATGCGACCAATGTCTGATAGCGACGCCGTGACAAATCTGCTTGAAGTCACCGATCTTCGGGTCGAGTTCGACGCGCCGGGTGGCGTTGTTAAAGCCGTGGATGGCGTGTCTTTCCGCATTCCACCGGGCGGTACGGTTGCTGTCGTCGGCGAATCCGGGTCTGGCAAGAGTGTGACGGCCCAGGCGATTATGGGTATTTTGCCCCGCAATGCGCGGATCGCATCGGGCTCTATTATGCTGCGCGACCCGAACCATGAACCGGTTGATATCGTCAAGCTCAACCCGAATTCCGCTAAGATGCGGGAGATTCGCGGTGGTCGCGTCTCCATTATTTTCCAGGAACCGATGACCTCACTATCTCCGGTTCACACCATCGGCGATCAGATCGGTGAAGCGCTGCTGCTGCACCGGTATGTAAATAAACAAGAAGCCCGCAAGCTGTTGCAAGATATGCTGGCGCTGGTTGGCTTCCCAACGCCTGAGACCTCTGTAGACGCCTATCCGTTCGAACTTTCCGGCGGCCTCCGCCAGCGCGCGATGATCGCCATGGCGCTAGTCTGTCGGCCAAGCCTGCTGATCGCAGATGAGCCGACAACGGCGCTTGATGTGACCATCCAGGCGCAAATTCTGAAGCTGATAAAAGACCTGCAGGCCGAACTGCACATGGCCGTGCTGATGATCACCCATGACCTCGGCGTCGTCGCCAATGTGGCTGATGAAGTGGTCGTGATGTACCACGGCAAGGTTATGGAGCAGGGCGCGGTCAAGGATATTTTCCGCAATCCACAGCATCCATATTTGAAGGCATTGCTGGCGGCCGTGCCCCGCTTTGATATGGAAGAAGGCGAGCGGCTGGTTCCCATTCGTGAAATCAAGCCAACAACGGGGCACTTGCTTGCTGATATCGAGATGCAGGGCAAACCGGGTGAGCCGCCGCTGCTTGATGTGCAGGGCCTTAAGAAGAGTTTCCGTGTCCGTAACGGCATTGGCGACGCCAAGAAGTTTCGGGCTGTTGATGATGTGGGCTTCTCAATCCAGCGCGGTGAGTGCTTAGGCCTGGTGGGTGAGTCTGGGTGCGGTAAATCCACAACATCCAAGATGATTATGAATGCGCTGAAGCCCGATGAAGGCCAAGTGTTGTTCAATGT
>Ga0315321_10000125_pt1 | contig 48498 bp, 43 predicted proteins | sample M180m21515metaG_FD_203464 | JGI IMG/M metagenome (GOLD analysis project Ga0315321, IMG submission 203464) | Ammonia-oxidizing marine archaeal communities from Monterey Bay, California, United States - M1 80m 21515 | ecosystem: Environmental > Aquatic > Marine > Intertidal zone | place: USA... | reverse complement strand
CTTGGTGATTTCGTATTCTCAAGGCATGTTGAAGGCATTGGCAGGTGGGACCTTTCCGATCCGGGTTGCGGTCTTGGCCGTCACCCTAGCGGGTGCCACGGTATCAGGTAAGTCGTCCGCCACCGAGCAAAACCGGACTTCGGCGCCTTCGCAAATTATCCGTGTGATTCAACCCGGTGTGTTCGACGTTCAGGCAAGCGAATTCATTGTCAGAATGAGGGCTTGGGGAGTTGGTTTTCCCCAGCGGGGACAACCGGGGTACGATCAGGCTCTTTCGTACTCGGAAAACAGACTGGTTTCAACAAAACCTGAGTTCAGGATCAAAAGAGAATTCGATGAGAAGAATCTCAAGGTCGCGGAAATTTTGCTTTTGGATGGCAGTCTGAATTTCAGCCGGGATGCAATCGGTTTGGGAATTGGGTGGCATTTGGAAAAGGAAACAAACCGCTACGGTCCGTTCTTGCTCGCTCAATTAAAGGCAAAGCGCTCGAATGCGGGGGTCTGGGCCAATAATTTCAACTACTCCCAAATTGTTGATCCGCTTGTCCGTCCAAGCCCCAATCTACCAGGTTTGTTGAACCGGCGGGATACCTTTGCTCCGGGTTTGAGCTATTGGGTTACCAGTTTCGGCAAAATCCACAGGCCCGGTTGCTCGTTCTACGAAAGAGGGCGAGGGGTTCTTTCCTCCAAGCCGAGTGGGACGGATTGCAGGATTTGCGGCGGAAGAAAGCCCAAGTGAATTTTGTTCGGAAGCCCGGATTTTCCTCTCGTTAGGTTGGGAATTTTAGTGCTATGAATAAGTTTAACGAAATGTACACACCACATCTGTCCGAATTTCCCGAGTTTTCCCTTGAACGCCTCCTGACCACTTGCTTTGGTCATACCCCTTCCGCAAGATTGAGGACTTGTATCCTGATCGATCTTCCGGATCTGTCACTCATGGTCGAGCACCGCTTTCTTGGCGAAAACGGTTTCGCCGTGCAGAAATGTGCCCACGACGTTTTCCTCAAGTTGCTGAAGGAGGGTCTCTCCGAGAAAATGGGCTATTCGGCAAACGACTTTTTTGCTTTCAAGACAACCGGGGGAAGCAACCTTGACCCGGAGGACGAATTGATCGATTGCGAAGGTAACTCGCTTACCTTTACGGAGGACATTTGTCCGAAGTACGATCTGATATTGGCCATCACCGATTTCTCACTGACCGCCCCCTTGACCGCCATGGCCAAGGAGTACGGTTTTCGTGGAGCAACCCTCCATGGCGTCAACGACATCATTCTCAAGTCTGGCCTTTCGGTTGACTACGAGATGGTCAGCAGGCAAGCCGAGCTGTTTCGGTCGGTTTTGGACAAGGCGGATGCCTTTGAGTTGGATTTCGAAAGCCTTGGTTCCGAATTTTCCCTCAGGATCGAATGTGATGCTCAGGATGCTCAGAAAAGTCATGGACTTTGCCCCGCCGGCAGACCGGATGTGGCGAACCTACCCGCGGGTGAGGTTTATTTCGTACCCAAAGGTGCATCAGGGGATTTCCCGTTCCGATTCCCTGATGGAACCTTGGCCTGCATGAAGGTTTCTGACGGAGCAATCGTCGAGGCTACTTTGTTGCGCGGAGACGAGGAATTGGTGAGAGAAAGAAACCGAAAGCTGGAGCAAGATCCGGCGACCGGCATCATCGGTGAATTGGGCTTCGGGACTCAATTGCTTCCGTTTTCCGGCAAGGACATCCAAGACGAAAAAATTCTTGCCACTTGCCATGTGGCGACCGGTCGGAGCGATCACTTGGGCGGTTCACTCACTCCCGATCTTTTCAATTCCCGACAAAACGCCTCCCATGACGACATCCTTTACGCTCCGCCGAAAACCCCGGAAATAATCGTTACTCAAGTGAGAATGTACAAGAACGGAGCTGTCTCGCCCATTTTGGAGAATTTTGAGCCGACTCCGTACCTTCTTCAAAGGCTTGAACCCGAATACCCTGTGGAAAGGTTTGCCAGTGGCGTTTCTTAGGACAATTACATTCATTCTGGTGACTTGTTTCGTCTTCTCCTCCATGGCATGGGCTTTTCGGTCCGTGCCCCGTGCCCCTCGCGCTCCATCCGTCAGGCAAGTCCGTCCCGTTCCAAGTTTTTCGAATTTCAAGAGGGCGCCCCGTGCTCCCAGGGTTCCGATCTCGACCAAGGCCCGCTTTGCCCCCAGAGCCCCTCTGCCGAAAAGCGTCACCCTAGTAAAGAGGCCTCCCCGAGTAAAACGCTCCAAGCCCGTACGGATGGTTCCGTTGGTAACGCGAGCGCCTACTGCCCGGCGTGTCCCTTTTGTTCGGGTCGCCCCCAAGCGCAGGTAGTGGTTTTACCAGCATTTAAGCGGTTTGCGGAGCCACTTCCAAGTAGCTTCTTAAAAGTTGCTTTTTCATTAGTTTTCTAGGACATTGACTATATGTCGGAGCAGCCCAATCCACATGCTCTTTTTCCTCCAAGGACTTGGTATCGTCAGCTTTTCCTGCTGACCGTCTTTCTGTTGGCTGATTTTTCGTCAATCGGGAGTGCTCAAGCCTTCGATGGACAGGTTACCCATAGCTTTTCACTTGAGTGGGACGGAACATCCTTTCAAGTCGTTGGTTCTCCCGGACAGCCTTTTCCCAGCCTGACTTTATACGAGAATCATTACTATGTCTTCGATAACAATTCCACGAATGGTGCCGTACTTGCCATTGGGGAAAACAACCAGTCTTCCTACGGCAAGCCGGACATTTGGAACAACTTGGCCCTCATGGATGAATATGCCCTTGTCGTTGCGGACTCGAACACCTCGAGAACTCTCCACTATTTCAATCCCGACCCGAACGCGAGCACCGGTCAGTTGATTGTCCTTCCCTATGATTCCGCGCTCGTACACCCCGACCTCAGTTTGGACGATTCCCGGTTTGGCCATGCCGTGGAGGTTAACGATTGGAACCAAACCATAGTGGGAGCTCCCGGTCAGGGAACTTTGGACGGTGCCCTTTATGTCTTTGATCGGGAAGCAAACGGCAGTTTGACCCAGCGCCAGTTGCTTTTGCCTTCTCTCGCTGACGGTCAACTTGGAGCGGCCTTGGATGCGGACGCTGAATTTCTCGTGGCCGGGGCACCTGACGAGACCGGATTTCAGGGGAAGGCTTACTTGTACAAGAGGGAGTCGAATGGAAGCTATGTCCTTTGGGAAAGCCATGCTGCGCCAGTGCCGACGGTGGGAGACAGTTTCGGTTGGGGCATGGCTATTGACGGTTCCCGAATGTTGATCGCGTCACTCCAACGCGAAAACTCGGGGAGCGGAAAGGTAAGTTATTACGAAAAGAATACGAATGACACTTGGTCCTTCCACTCCTCTTTTTCTTCCGACGACAATCAAAGCGAGGACGAATTCGGTCATGATTTGGATTTGGATGGAGACCATTTGATTGTCGGATCTCCCTTGTCGGACGGAGACGGGAACAATTCGGGAGCCGTCTATATGTTCGAATACAACGGTTCCGCATGGACGCAGACTCAAAAACTTGCCCCGTCTAGTCTTTCGGTCGACGACAAATTCGGTTATTCCGTGGCCTTGTCCGGTGACTTGGCTTTTGTCGGGGCGGTGAACGGGGACTCCCACATGTCGAATACGGGATGCGTATACGTTTTCGAAAAAATCTCAGGCATTTGGACGGAGATGGCGAAAATCGTCCCGCCTGATCTTGTTGCCGACCAATTGTTTTCCTCTAACCTGGAGGTTTTTGACGACTTGCTTATGGTGGCGGCTCCGCAAGCCGGAGAAGACGGTTTCGGTTACGTTTACCGGATGGATGGAAATTCGAGCCAATGGAAACTTCGATCTTCCCTTGATTGCAAGGCCGCTGTTTCGACCAACCAGGACGTGACGTCAATCTCACTCACAAATGGGATGGTCGTCATGGGAAGCCCGGGAGACAGTTCGATCGAGTCGTTCGGAGGGGGGGTCGTGGTCTTTTACAACGATGCCTGGAAAAGTATTTCTTTGCCCGAATTACACCCGATAATCGACGGGAACTCAACTCCTGCTGTTCATTTTACCGAGGTTGAGGATCAAAACTACAGCGTTCTCTATAGCTACGACCTCAATGGTTCGCATCCGTTCTCGAGTGCCTTGACTTGGTCGATCGATAATCATGACATCAGCTCGGGGCAGGCCCTGTTCGAACTTAATGCAAGCAACGGTCTTCTTTCGTACAGACCCGATGGGAATTTTAGCGGGACCCATACCTTTGCGGTTTCCTTGAACCAAGGAGTTCTCTCGGATACCGTTCAATTATCCGTCATCGTCGACGGAACGCCTGACCGTCCGATCTTTGTCGGCGGAGGACCGACCCCTATCGTTTTGCCCAATGCGATGGAGGGGGACGAGTATAACCAGACGATTGCCGTTTTCGATGCGGATGGGGATGCCTTGAACCTTACCTTGGATAGCGTGTCACCACTGACAAACTTCGCCATAGTTGGCAGCAACATTACCTTCACGCCTCTGCAAGCCCCGAAGTCGGAGGGAAATTATTCTTTCGACTTACGGGTTTCCGATGGTTCGCTTTCGTCCGTCCAGTCCTTTGAACTCAGTGTGCTGGCAAGAAACGAGCCGCCCTACATCGAGGTCAACGGCAGTCGGCTCGTGATGGACCTAAACGTCACCATACCTGAAGATTGCAACAGATCGACTTCGCCTTCTTGGTATTCCTTTCTTCCCGCGTTGGCTTATGGCGACCCTGATCCCGGTCATAATACCAGTTTAACCCTTTCCGTTCAGCCAGCAAACGGTGTGGTTGATGAGGACGCGCTCTTAGTCAAAAGCGTGATTTACGAACCAAGCGAGAATTTTCATGGGACGGATTCTTTTACCATTCGTTTGACGGATACTACCGGAATGATGAACAAATATGTGGAGCTTACTTTTCACGTAACGGTTCTTCCCGTTAACGATCCGCCCGTGATCACTTCGGCTCCTCCGGGGAATCGGGCTGTTGAGGGCAATCTGTTTTCCTATCAACTCACGGTCAGTGACCCGGACATTGGAGATTCGGTCTCGATCAGTTACTCGAACCTACCTGGCTGGCTTAGCTTCAATCCGGCTTCCTTTGTCTTTTCGGGTACTCCGGTCTGGTCGGATTACGAGGAATCCGGGCCGCGCTTGATTGTCATCGAGGCGACCGATCAGGCAGGGGCAAAGGGCAGTCAGGCTTTTCTCCTCGAAGTCGTCCCTTCGAATTATCCCCCCAGAATCACCCAAGGAGACTCCATCGCGGTCCAGATCAACGAAGATTCGAACTTTTCGGATTGGCCCAATCCGGATATTTCCGCCACCGATCAAGATGAAACTCTCGGTCAGTTGACCTGGGCCCTTGCCACTGCTCCGCTTCATGGCGAGGCAATCGTTTCCGGGAACGGAACCCAGCCGGACATCTTTCAATACAGACCGGATGGAAACTATACGGGTGCCGATTCTTTCGTGATCAAGGTCTATGACTCGGACGATCCCAATGCCGAGGACTCCATTCTAGTGCAGGTTTCCATTTTGCCGGTCGATGACGCCCCCGTCTTTACGAGCACGACTTCGGGAATTGCGGTTAAGGATTTTCCCTTCGAGTACAATGCCACTGCTTTTGACGCCGATGGACAAGAATCCATCGTCGTTACCGTGCTGAGTCCGCTTCCATCATGGGTCACCTTTGTCGACGAGGGCAACGGCAGTGCCAGTTTTTCAGGTACGCCCGGAGAGTTCGATGTGGGAGAAAACCTGATCGTTGTGGAATGCCGTGACTCGACGAACCTTTTTTCTCAGCAAGTATTTTTTCTCAAGGTGATCAAGGAGAATACCAATCCGGTCATTACCCAAGGGAGCAGTGTTGACTTTACGGCTACCGAGGACACGACTTGGGTGGGAGACGGTTTGTTAACTGCGACCGATCCCGATTGGCAAGATCTGTATTGGAGCGTCTCGATCAATCCGACTCACGGATCGGTCGTAGCCGAAGGAGAAGGAGGAAGTCTCGACCGTTTGGAATACGTGCCCGACGGGAACTATTCGGGGCCTGATTCCTTCGAGATTAGCGTCAGTGATGGCGTTGGGGCGAGCAAGATCGTGGTTAATCTGGATGTTCAAAATGTTGACGATGCCCCCGTTTTCTCGGTTTCCCCCACCAGCCAAAGCATTGTGGACGGCAACTTGCTCAACTTGTCTTTCGTTGCCTATGATGCAGACGGATTGAGCGGTATGACACTGACTTCCGTCCTTCCGGCATGGTTGACTGCGGATTCCTCCAACCTGACTTCGAATGGTAGCATCCTTGTTCATGGTACGGCCGCAGTGGCTGACGAGGGTCAACACCCGGTCACCTTTACCGTTACCGATTCCACGGGCTTGTCGATAAGCGGGAACTTGGTCGTGACGGTCGAGGTGCACAACTATCCGCCGAGTATCAATGAAACTGATTTTAGCGTTCAAATGACCGAGGATGATCCCGGTACTTGGTCAGCCCCCGCACTATCCGCCAATGACCTGGAAACCAATTCCGCGTCGCTCAAGTGGAGCGTTTCGCAAGCCCCTGTTCGAGGCACCGCTTGGTTCGTTACGGAGACCGATCCTTCGACTTTAACCTATTTGCCTGATGGAAACTTCTCCGGAACAGACGTCTTCGTCGTGACCGTAACCGATGAGGGGGGCATCCATTCCTCACCACCCAAGTCCGACAGCGCGAACGTTTTGGTGGATGTTGCGGCAGTGAACGATCTTCCCGTCTTTTCCTCGACCCCTACGACCGATACGTCAGACGGCACTTACTCATGGAACGATGAGTCGGAGTACATCTACAACGTAGTGGCATACGATTCCGATTGGGATTGGCAAACACTCGAGTTGAACGTGACGTCGGTTCTTCCTGATTGGTTGACTTTTCAACCGGATGCAAATGGGACGGGTACGCTCCGTGGCACCGGGGCCGTCAAGGACAAGGGGACTTACCTGATTGAGTTCACGGCGACTGACTCAAACGGCACTTCGGTTGCACAGGTTTTCGATCTTGTCTTGCGTATCGACAACTATCCCCCCGTTTTCAAGAGCCTGAAGACGAATGAGGAAATTTCCACATTGCTCGTTTACTTGGATGAGGACTCGGTGGCGGGAGGGGTTCGAGGTTGGGTTACGCCTCAGGGTTTTATCGCCGAAGATCCTGATCCCGAACTCCAAGTTCCCGCGAGGGATTTGGAATGGTCCCTGGGGAGTCTCCCCCTTAGCTTGGCTCATGCGGAGGTAAACGGAACCGGGTTGCGCCCACAGGTCTTTGATTATCAGGTGGTTGCCGATTATTTTGGGGACGATCTTTTTCACCTGAAGGCTTTCGATGGACACAGGTATGCCCAATTGCCCGTTCGGGTGCAAGTACGTCCGGTCCCGGACGATCCTTCCTTTACCTCCCCGGTTCCGAGCGAGCTCTACGGAAAAGTCGGAGCGCTCTTGTCAGTTCCGCTGACCACACAGGATCCGGACGGCGACAGTCGCAAGATCGAAGTGATCGGACTTCCTGCCGGTGAAGAGGGCTTTTGGCTTAGCATCTCCGACATGAACGAGTCAAGCGGGACGGCTTCACTCCAAGGGGTTCCGCCCCGAGGCATTCAGGCGAAGGTTTACCCGATAGCATTGATCGTTACCGACAGTACGGGCAGGTACGCCACCGTTAATTCGAAGCTGATCATTGACGGTGAGAACCGTTCCCCGGTCATTCGCGGATCCAAAACCGTCAAATTGGCGTTTGATCAATCAGGCAAATCGAAGGCATCGGATTTGGCTGCCATCTTGGCGACCGATTTGGATGGAGATACCATGACTTGGTCCATGTCACCCTTTTCCGGACACAAATATGGTGTGCCCGAAGTTAGTGGAACGGGCCCAAGGCCAACCGTTCTCAGTTATGCACCCTATGGTTCTCAAACTGCAGATTCCTTTACCATAAGGGTTTCCGACGCAGAGAGCTACGATGAACTCAAGGTCATTCCGCTCATCGTGGCCTCTCATTCTTCCGTTCAAGTCGATTTCCCCGCGGATCACGATAGTGCAGAGGCAGGGACAGCGTATTCGAACTACTTTTCACTATCCGGGTTGAGCGATTACACGGTTATCGATGCAACATTGGGGACAGGTCCCTCCTGGTTGCAGGTCCGCAAGGTTTCGCAAGGGCTTTTTCGGTTGCACGGGTTTGTTCCATGGGGTGTGTCGGGTGATTTTGACATACGACTTGTCTTTGCCGAGGGGGGGACCGAGTTGGCCAGTGAAAATCTCGTTTTAAAAATTACCTCCGCTTCAGCACCGAGTCTTTCCTTGCAAGGTGAAGATTTTATCAGGCTGAGGAAAGGGGGTATCTTCACCGACCCCGGATATTTGGCGAAAGGGTCGGGTGGCGAGGACTTGAGCGGTGCCGTTGTCATTCAAGGGGAAACCGGGACAGCTACCGTTGGCGTCCATAGACTCCAGTACCAACTGAGCGACCTTCAAACGGGCAGTGAAGTCTCGTCCGCGAGGTTTTTGCAAGTAAGCGATGGGGATTCAATCGTTGCCGTGTCGTCCCTGACCCGACTGGATCCGAGGGTCGCAAAGGGCGTCTTGCCCACCAGTGGTAATACCTTGGCTTGGGGAGAAGGTAAAAATGGGGAGACCGTTTCCGGGAATTCAAATGCCTATGCTTTCCTTTCCTCGATCGACTCGAACGGAAGCTCTCTTGGAGTGGAGTTTTTCGAGTCTCTTTCCGGACAAGAAGTCATGATCGAGGACTGCGCTGCATCGACGGACGGATCCTTTTTGATTGCAGGGGTCTACAAGGGAAATCTGAGCTACGGAAGTTATCGACTTTCCGCGAAGGGGGAGCATAACGTTTTTATTGTCAAACTGGACCAAAACCTTGGACTACTTTGGAGCAAGACCTTCTCCTGCACGGGTAATTTGCAAAATTTGAGAATTACCGAATTCACTAGTACCGATATTCTTCTTGGGGGGGCGTTCTCGGGCGATCTTTCCACGGAAGCAGGCGTCCTTTCTTCCGTTGCCGAAAAGGATCTTTTCGTCACCCGCATGAACCATTCCGACGGCATGATTTCATGGATAAAAAGATTGGGCGGTTCCGGAGACGATTCGATAAGTGCACTGAAATCGGAAGGGGATTTGATTTATCTCGCCGGGGGCGTAAAGAAAACGGGGGCAGAAGAATATGCCTTCGTTTTTGAGCTTGATCAGAACGGGGTTGCCTTGAACTCCTCCTCGTTCAAAGGACTGTATGGGAATCAAATTGTCGACTTGGATGTGGGGGGGGAGCGAATTTATCTGTTGGGCAGTTTTGAGAACAGCATCGAGCTAGCTGGAAAGACTTTAAGCTCGTCAGGCAGTTCGGCGTTCGTCTTGTCCCTGAAGAGCGGTTTGACCCAGGAATGGGCATCCGTATTGGCAAGTCAAGGAGAGCCATTGGGGGTAGAAACGGATGCTTTGGGTTTCCCTGTTTTCCTTGCCCGGTTCAAGGACAATTCGATCATCGCAGAAACTGCGCTGAACTTGATCTCCAGAGGACAGAGTGATTTGCTTCTGGCAAAATTGAGCAAAGATGACGGATCCTTGCTCTGGCACAAACAACTGGGAGGGGTGGGGGATGAAAATGCATCGGACTTGAAAACCGATTTTCATGGCAAGGTTCTTACTCTCGTGCATGCCGACCAATCTTTCAGTGCAGATGGACTTGCTTCCGGAGAGGGAGAGCTTTTTCTGGCAACCGTTGAATCCGTGCAGAAACCATTCTTTACAGGGGTTGTCGACCTGAACCTGACCAGGGGAAGAAGCTTTTACAGGGAAATCAATGCCACCGCGCCTTTGGGGTTTGCCCAAATGCAATTGCTAGGGGCTCCGTCCTGGGTCTACCTCAAGGATGACCGGAACGGTAGTGGGATTATTGGCGGAATCGTTCATCCCGAAGCAAGCGAATCGATTGATTTCTTCGTGCGGGCCTTTGATGCGGACGGAGGGTATGCAGACTTGAGCGTCAGTTGCTCCATTTCGGACGACAATCAGTCTGCGGGAACATCGAATCAATTCCCAAGTTTTTCGGCCTCCATCGATCTTGGATCAAATGTCATCTTGTCGGACGTAGGTGGTTGCGGGTCGGGCAAGTATCTTGTCTGCGGCAAGTTTTCCGATACTCTTGCGGTTGGGAGTCACAGTGCCGTTTCTAAGTCCGGTTACGATGGGTTTGCCCTGAAAGTCGATTCTCAAGGACAGGCAGAGGACCTTCTGCATTTGGCTTCCGATGGCGACGTTACCCCGGTTGCGTCAGTCAGGGACGACGATGGAACCATTCACCTGACGGGTTACTTTGCGGGCAAGCTTTCGGTTGGCTATATGGAAATCGAAAGCGCAGGTCAAAACGACGTCTTCGTGTTGAGCTGGAGCAAAGATGGGAACTTGCTCAATTTGCAAAGCTTCGGAGGGCCCGGAGACGAACGATCTACCTCCGTAATATTTCTTGACGGAGCACTCGTTGTCGGGGGGTATTTCAGTGATTCCTTTCACTATGGACAAGTCTCTCAGGAGTCGTCCGGTGGGACGGACGGTTTCGTCATGTCCGTCGACACTTTTGATTTTCAACAGGTCAATTGGTTTTTGCCCCTGCTTGGCTCATCCGACTGCGTTGCCAATGACTTGGAGGTTTCATTCGATGGTTCTCTTTGCCTTGGGGGAAGTTTTTCCGGTTCAGCAAAGATGGGTGAGTTCGAGATTTTTTCCAAAGGATTGTCCGATGCCTTTATCGGGAAATTGACGATGGCCGGGCAGGTTGAATTCCTTCGTTCGGGCGGTGGTGTTGGAAAAGACGAAGTCAGTTTTCTCGGCACGGCCCGAAATGGCAACTTGATCATAGGCGGTACCTTCTCCGAGCAATTTCAATGGGATAGTCAAAAACTGAGAGCCAAAGGAGCCTCGGATGTTTTTCTAGGCACGCTTTCTGCCTCGGGGAATTGTCTTTCCCTTGTCGGATTGGAGGGAAGTGGCACCGAACAAATGAGGGGTCTCGTGGTCACTTTCGATACGGTTCTGGTTCTCGGATCCTTTAATGGAAGTATTGATCTCGGGGCGGGGAATCCTTTCTTGTCGCGTGGTGGCATTGACTCCTTTGTTGCATTTTATGACCATGACCTCCAATCGCTCAGTCCCGGTATCCGGTTTGGAGACACAGGAGACGACACCTTGCTAGGCGGAGCAAGTGTCTTTGACGACAACTATCTGATCGCCGGTTTGTCAAAAGGAAGGCTAGGGCAAAACCTAGGGCACGATCTTTCGGGCGACGGAGAAAGCCTCAGGGCTTTTCTTTCGGTATACGGTCCGGGAGAATTTTTACCCAAGGCGTGGCCAGCACCACCTGCCTCAGTGGTGGAGGCTAGTTATTTCGAGTATCGGTTCGATTCGGGGCCTTGGCCTGATGGTGCCGATTTGGATCTTACCATAAGGTTTTTGCCAAGCTTCCTTCGGGCGGGTTTGGGTCTTGATGGAAGTGGTGTGATTTGGGGGATGGTTCCAGCGAGTCTCGCCGGAGGCACGGACTCTCTCTCCATCGATTTGTCGGTAGACTCCAAGTTGTACGGCAAAGCGGACGTGAGCTTCGCGACCTCAATCCTTTCGTCTGGAGAAACCTTTCGGTTGGTATCTGACAGCACGAGTAGTTCCATTACTCAATTTCAGGCTTTCTCGACCACCGTTCACATAACCGGTTCCCGCCCACAAGATGTCCTCGTTTTTCCGGAAACCCTTCCGTCCTGGATTAAGGGTACCCGTCTGGATGCTTCCAGTTATCTCCTCGAGGGTACCCCGGCAAGTGGACATTCGGGTTCGAACCCTGTCATTTTGAGGGCAACTTCGGGGAGTTTCGAGGAGTCGTTTTCGCTGGAGCTTTCCGTGCAGTCAGCGCTCGGGGATTCATCCACCAAGACCGAGTTCGGGAATTGGGGCGAAAGCTGGTTTGGCGCATTGATCCTGTTCGAAAACTCCTGGGCTTATCACAAAGATTTGGGCTGGATTTACGTTGAGTCGAACAAGGATGGAGGAGCCCTTTGGTTTTGGACTGAAAAATGGGGATGGACTTGGACCACTCAAGATCATTGGAATAAAGAGTCAGCGGAAGGCTTTCTTTATTCTTACAAAACCGGAAACTGGCTTTACTTCAAAAAGGGCCAGGCTGGAAATTCCAATCTGGTGTTTCTTTACGAAACGAGCGAGTGGGACTATTACGAAAGCCTCTGAGGCTTCTCCGTTGAAGCTGTGCGTTTGTCTTCTCGGTTAGGCGATGAGGGATGCTCCGCATCCGGAATCCAGTTTGAGGAATTCCTCGATTTCCGACAGAATCTGTTGGTCGTCCAAGCCGTGGTTTTGCCTTAATGTCGAAACGGAGTCTCCATGCTCGATAAATTGGTCGGGCCAACCGAACCTCTTTATGGGTAACAGGAGATCCTTCTGGTCAAGGATTTCAAGGATAGCCGAGCCAAATCCACCCGACAGTACATTGTCCTCCAAGGTAATGATGGAATCATGAGTGTGGGCATGTGAAAACAGGAGGTTTTCGTCCAGAGGCTTTACGAATCGGGCATTTGTCACGGTGACGCTCAATCCATGTTTCGAATAAAGTTGGTCGGCAATTCTTTCTGCGACGGGAACAAAGTTACCCAACGCCCAAATCGCGCAACTCCGACCCTCTCTCAATACCTCGGCTTTTCCGATGGGAAGAGTTTCGGGTTTTTCCTTTCGCTCCACGCCCACGCCTGCCCCACGGGGATAACGGACGAAGGACGGCAGACCGCTTTCGATGCCAGTCGCCATCATGTCTTGCAATTCGTCCTCGTCCTTCGGTTGCATCACGATTGCATTCGGAATGCAACGGAGGTAGGAAAGATCGAACAGTCCATGGTGAGTGGGGCCGTCATTGGGCGAAAGCCCAGCCCGGTCCAAACAAAAGGTAACGGGGAGCTTTTGCAGGCAGACATCGTGGATGATCGGGTCGTAGGCCCGTTGGAGAAAGGTCGAGTAGATCGCACAGACCGGGATCATTCCTCCGGTTGCCATTCCTGCGGCCATCAGGACGGCGTGCTCTTCTGCTATTCCCACGTCAAAGAAGCGGTCGGGGATTTCCTTTTGCAGGAAATCCAACCCCGTTCCGCTTGGCATGGCTGCGGTAATGCCGATGATTTTCGGGTTGGCACTCGCCATCTTCGAGAGGCATTCGCCAAACACATCCTGATACTTCGGTGGAGATCCGGGTTTTGTTTTCGGGGGAGCTCCTGTTTCGAGATCGAAGGGTCCGGCTCCGTGCCACTTCTCCGGTTCTTCCAGGGCGATGGGGAATCCCTTGCCCTTCTGGGTAAGCAGGTGGAGAACGATGGGCTCGTCGGAAGTCTTGGCAAACTCCAAGAAACTGCTCATGGCATTTATGTCATGTCCGTCAATTGGTCCAACGTAGCGAATTCCAAGTTTCTCGAAAATACTCGAGGGGGCCAATAACTCCTTCGTGTCTCTTTTGGCCTTGGATATGAATTTCCTCAAGGATTCTCCACCGGGGATACAAGAGAGGAACTTGCCGGCGTCCTTGTGCAGTCTACTGTAAACGGGGTTGGTGATGAGTTCGTTGAAGTATTTGGAGAAGGCTCCGACATTCTTGGCGATAGACCATTCGTTGTCGTTCAACACGAGAATGAATTTCTTGGTCGAGCAGGCGATGTTGTTGAGCGCCTCGAGGGTGATTCCGCAGGTGAAGGCGGCATCTCCGGCAATGGCGACCACATGTTCGTTTCCTCCTTGGATGTCTCGAGCCATGCACCTGCCCAAGGCTGCTGAGAGGGCAGTTCCGGCATGTCCTGCGCCAAAGGCATCATGCGTACTTTCTTCCCTCGAAAGGAAGCCGCTCAAGCCTTCTGACTTTCGGATTTTGTTAAAGCGTTCGTCGTTTCTTCCGGTCAAGAGTTTGTGGACATATCCTTGGTGCGATACATCCCAAAAAAAGGAATCCTTTGGTGTGTCGAATACGAGATGAAGGGCTATGCTTAGCTCGACCACTCCAAGGTTGGGACCCACGTGCCCACCGTTTTCAGAAGTCGTTTCTATGATCCGCGTTCTGATCTCGCCGCAAAGCTGAGCGATTTCGTCTTCATCCAATTTCTTCAAGTCCCGTGGGCTTGAAATTTCTGACAATATTTCGATCTTCTTCATTCTTCTGCTTGGGCAAAATCCCGTGCTTCAAATTTCCCGTCTTTGGCGGTGACTTCCTTGACTTTCATTTCGGCCAACTCGATCTTCGAACGACATAGCTTCAGTAAACGGACGCCCGATTCGTAGTTCTCGACTAAAGATTCGAGGGGGCTATCCCCCGTTTCCATCTGATGAATGATATCTTCCAGTTGGGATAGTGCATGCTCGAAAGAAATTTCGGTGTCTTCTTCCGTTTCAGTTCTGTCCGTTTTTTCCTCAACCATCCGATTCATCATAGTTTTTCGTGAAAAATTCGCAACCATGTAAATCTTCATTGTCTCAACACAGTCGACAAAGAAAAATCCTTACGTTAGGAAGGCTCCGAATGATCGAAATAACTTTAATCCAAAAAATCGTTCTTTGCGCCGCTCTTGCTCAAGTCACTTTCGAGTATTTCCTCAGAAGAGCTAATGAAAGACACTTGTTGGCAATGAGGGATGAGCCCCCTCCCGAGTCTGGGGATCTCATGAATCGGGAAACCTGGGCCAAGGCAACCGATTACTCGTTGGCGAAAAGTAGGTTCGCTTCCGTTGAGGATGTCTTCGGCTTTGTTCTTTTCGTCGGTGTTTTCCTGTATCTTTTTCCTTTCGCTTTCTTAGAAGCAAACTGGGGGGCCGAGGTTTCGCAGAAAGCATCTCCTTGGCTTTGTGCCTTCGTAGTAACTGTCTTTCTGACAGCACTTCAAATTCCAAGTCTTTTTTTCGATTGGAGAAAGCAGTTTTCTCTCGAAGAAAAATTCGGCTTCAACAAATCGACCAAGGGGCTCTGGGTTGTGGACAAGATCAAGGGGGCGATACTGGGCTTTGCCTTCTCTTTGCTTTTGCTTGCCCTGATGATTTGGCTTTATCGTGAGATTTCGTTCGCCTTTCCCGAAACTTGGTGGGTTTTGGTCTTTGTCGTCTTTTTTGGGATCCAACTCTTGCTCATGATTCTTTGGCCCAAGTTCATTATCCCACTCTTTAACAAACTCTCCCCGCTCGAAGAGGGAGAACTTAGAGATCGCCTCATGGCTCTGTCCGATAAAACCGGGTTCAAGGCACAGGCGATCGAGGTCATTGACGGGAGCAAGCGATCGGGGCATTCGAATGCTTATTTCACTGGCTTTGGAAAGTTCAGGCGAATCGTCTTGTACGATACCTTGATCGAACAGATGGAAACGGAAGAAATCGAGGCGGTTCTTGCCCACGAAGTCGGTCACTATAAGTTGGGGCACATTCCCAAGAGGCTTGCGATATCCTTCTTCCTTGGATTGGGCGGTTTTTTTCTCCTTTCCTATTTTTTGAAAAGTCCATGGTTTTACGAAGGGTTTGCCTTGGACTCTTCCCTTACCAAGTCTTTTGCTCCCGCGTTGGTGGTCTTTTCTCTTGTTCTTGGCTTTTTTACTTATTGGCTGAGTCCGATCAGCAACCACTTTTCCCGCAAGCACGAGTTCGAGGCCGATCATTTCGCCAAAGAAGCCGTCGGTAGCCCTGAACCCTTGGTTTCCGCCTTGCGGAAATTATACGTCGAGAATTTGTCTCACCCACTCCCGCATCCATTAATGACTACTTTCCACTATTCGCATCCAACTCTTCTCGAACGTGAAAACGCTCTTCGATCCGAGAATTGAACGAATGACCGAGTCAGTTATGTATCGGTCGGGATCTTTAACCTCCTGTTTTCAATTTTGCAAAGGAGTGAATGAAGATATATTCCAAGCACTACGCCACAGGTATTCATGACCAAATCTCCCGCGGAGGGGAATCTTTGCGGAATGAATGTCTGGACGAGTTCGTTGAAGAAGCCGTAGCCGAGAGAAAGCAGGAGGGCTTTGTTTGCAATGGCAGTGGCAAGATTGCTTGGCGGTCCGAGAAACCATGACCAAAGCCAAGCCAAGCCGAAGAACAAGGGGAGATGACTTAAGTCCTGAAGCCAGAACGGGTAGTTAAACAGTTCCTCGGAGAACCGGATGATGAATTCGTTCGAGTCGAATTCCCTCAGGCTTTCGGGCTTGGGCAAGCCCGTCAATACCTGAAGAACGATCATGTAACCGATCGGCAGGGCAACCCATGCCTTGCTCGAAGGCCTTCTGCCCCAAAATGAAATGAGTCCGCGTAGAGTTGTTGTCATTGGCATGCCGGAACGTACTTTTGCTTGAAACCGAGGACTTACTCTTACAAAAGATTCTAACGATGCCAATCTATGAGTTTTATTCCCCCAGTACGAGAAAGATCTATTCCTTCTTTGCCCGTTCCCCGTCCTATGCCGAAAAGACGCCCTTTTGTCCGGATGGCAAAAAGCACCTAATGAAAAAACTGCTTTCCGGGTTTTCCATTACCGGGCGTAACGCGGATGCCCCTGATCTACCGCAGGTCGGTGACGATCCTGACGATCCCTTTGCGGGGATGGACCCGAATCAAGCCGAGGGGGTGATGAAGGAACTGGAGGGAGCCATGAATGGCATGGATGAGGAAAACCCGGATCCCAAGCAGATGGGGCAGTTGATGAGAAAGATGTGTGAAATGACAGGCGAGCGAATGGACGAGCCCATGGAAGAAGTCGTGAGAAAGCTTGAGGAAGGGATGGATCCGGACGCGCTGGAGGAAAGAATGGGTGACTTTCTGGGGGATGATGAGGGACTTGGTGTTGATCAAAGCCCCGAGGAAGATGCGAAACCCAAATTGAGAAACCTGATGAGGAAACGCATTGTTCGTGATCCAGAGCTTTATGAATTTTCCGAACACCTGCCGGGCTAAGATGTCTTGTTTCGGATCAAGATCAGGCGGGATTCTTGGGTCGGTCATATTCCTTGTGCTTGTGGTTTCCTGTGGATCGGAGGATAGTCGGGAGGATCAGAACGCCCCTGATTTCTGGGGAGGCAACCAAACGGATTTTGAAAGCGGTTTTTCCTTTCAATCGAAAGGCAATGAGTCGGTCCTGCATTATGAAAAATCGGGCCAGCCCTACAGTGGGTCGGTCGAAAGAAATTCCTCGGGTGTCTCGACCCGGCAGACTTTTTCTTCGGGCAGGCTCAACGGAATCAGCTCAAAGCGTTCGAAGAACGGTTCGCGAGTGGAAGCGACCTATCGGGACGGTCTTCTGCACGGGAAAATGACCTTTTACTCGGCGGACGGCTCCATTCGTTCCGTCATGCACTACGAGGAGGGGCGACTTGTTGTCGATCCTGACGATGCGGGCGGAGAAGCTAACGTTTCCTCGTTTTGATGAATTCCCGCGTGGCTCTTCTCATTCGTTTGGCCCGTAAGCCTTCATCATCCTCATCGTCGATAGCCAAAGGCAAGAAAAGATAGAAAACACTTCCTTTTCCAATCTCGCTCGAAAAACCAATCTCGCCATTGTGGTCTTCGATGAAAAGCTTGGTATTGTAGAGTCCGAACCCAGAGCCGGAGCTTGAATCCTTGGTCGTGAAAAACGGATCGAACAGTTTTTCTTCTATGTCATGGGGGATTCCCTTGCCGTTGTCCGAGAGGGAAATTTCAGCTCCATGGCTTGGGGCCTTTCTCGTTTTCCCTGAGGCACCGATCATAATGTCCTCACCCTTTTTCACTTTTCTGAGCCGGATTTTGATCCTGCCGTTCCTTTCGATCGCATCCCGAGCGTTTATCGCCAGATTGAGGATGACTTGGCGAAAACCCGTCTCTTCCAAAAACGCAGGCAGGGATTCGGTCCCGAAGTCGGTCTGCAACTTGGCACTTCGCGGAATGATGATTCCAACCAAATCCATTTGGTCCTTCAACAGCAAACGGAGATCGTGGATGGCCCGGGCAGCCGGTTTCTCTCTGTGCAGGTCGATTATGCGGCGAACCAATTTTTGCGCCTGCATGGCGCTCTTCTTTATCTGCCCCATCCCGTTTGCCATGGGGTCATCCTTCTCCATCATTCCATGGTAAAGTTCACTGATCGAAAAGATCCCAGCCATAAGGTTGCTGAAGTCATGAACCAAGCCATTGGTCAAGGTTGCCAAGCCTTCCCTCCATACGGAATTGGACAAGCGGTGTTCGGCGATCGCCTGTCGCGTAATGTCGATAAACACTCCGTCGTAACCCAAGAGCTTTTGGGTGGCCGTAATGATCGGGGTACGAACGTCCAACAGGTAAACGATCTGGCCGGTTGGGGGCAGTTGGATGCGGTAGGAAAAACTGAAGGTTTCCGAACTCTTTGAGTTTGAGTTCAATGCGTTGAGAAAATGCTCACGGTCTTTCTCGAAGATTTTGTTCAAAAACAGCCCGCCGTTGCGTGAAAATTCTCCGTGTTCGTTGGGGAACATTCTTCTGATCCCTCTCGAGAGATAGCTGAAGGTCATGTCCGTACGTTGAGTAAAAAAGATGCCCGGGAAATTACTGACGTAGTCCGAAAGTCTGCTTTCGGCCTTTTGGAGCCTGATCAATGTGTTTGCCAGGGCTCGCGGGTCGTTCATTAGATCCCCCATGAAGGCTTGCTTGAGAGAGTCGTGCGGAGCGAGGGCAGGGGAAAGGGAAAGAACAATATTTTCCTTATAGTTGACGCAATTGAAAAAGATACCCATGGAGGATTGCCGGGAATCAGACGAGAGGGGAAGAAAGCATTCGAAGTCGCCCAAGTGAAAGTCTTGAGGTATCAGGAGTTCCCAGCTTCTTTCCAGTGACAAAAAGAAAGCTCGGAAATGCAACCCTGTCAACTCCTCTCGGCCATGACCGACCCATGAGACAAAGGTTTCGGAACTCTTCTGGATTGTTCCGTCTTTGTTAAGCTCGATTTGGCAATTTTCAAAATTTGGTGATTTCATTCGATTGTGAAGTTTTAGCAAACTACTTTTTTGGAATCATGAAAAGACCCAAAAGATAAAGATTTTCCCTCCTTCTGTCCTGAGGTAGGAAAAATTTGCCATTTTTGATTAAAATCGATATCCGTAAAATTGATTTCCGGAAGAGATGTCTAGAGTTTAAAGGTTTCCGGGAACTCCCCTGATATTGGGTGCAATTTGGCACAAGGATTGCATTGAAATGGTTCAAATGTCAGAATTACTCGACAATCTGTACAGTCAGGAGAATTATTTGGTCTCGAAGAAGTTGTTGGATGCTACCCATCTTCGCCACGAGGCTTTGGCCAATAACTTGGCCAATGTCGAGACTCCCGGATTCAAGAGAAGAGACTTGCCCAAGACTTTTTCGGTCGAACTCAGACGGGCTGTTGACAGGAAGGACTTCAGAAGGGTTAAGTCGTTGTTGCCCAGGAGTGCCGAGGATCGTCAGGCCAAGCCCGTTCGGATGGACGGAAATACTGTTCAACTTGACGAGGAAATGCTTGCGATGAACAGAAATGCGCTGAATTACGAGTATCTCAGCGGTGCGGTCGGAGGTACCATCAAGGAGCTTAACAAGGCAATACGCGGAAGAGTTTAATGAACCAAGGAGACGGAAGCCAAATATGACAATGAACTTGATACCAGGTGTCGAATCAACGGGGAGTGCTCTTTCCGCTGAGAAGATCCGCCTTGAGGTCATTGCTCAGAATATCGCGAATTCCAATACGACCCAAGACGCGTCCGGACATGTCTATCAAAGAAAGGAAGTCGTTTTCGAGGAGTATATCAAGACACCCGATCGTCGAGTCCCGGGCTATGTCGATGAGAATCTCTATCAAGGAGTTCGTGTGACCGATGTTTACAATGACCAAACTCCGGGCCGCATGATTTTTAACCCCGGTCATCCCCATGCCAATAAGGACGGAATGGTCGAAATGCCCAATGTCGATGTTTCCCGTGAAATGATTGATCTGATCAGTGCATCCCGTGCATATGAGGCAAACCTGACTGTAGTCAAGACATCCAGACGCATGGCTCAACAGGCCATGGCGATTGGAAAATAACTTTTTTTCTTAGTTGTGAACGAAATATCATCCCTACCTAGTCTTAGCGACCTTCTCTCGCAAAACCCCAATCTGCAACCGAACAATCAGCTTGATCGGTTCACGCAAAGCTCCGAGATGGGCCAAGGGCTTGGTTCCTCCTCGTTAGGCAACGCCAACCGCATTGGCAATGGCGTAGAAGTCATTCCCATTGACAAGACCACCCCGACCGAGCGGGTAACTGCTCCCGGTTTTGCCCAGATGTTCGAAAACTTCATCAAGGGCGTCGACCAAAAGAAGAAAATTTCAAAGAGGGAAACCCAGGATCTTATCCTTGGGCGATCGGACAATATCCATGAGGCCGTGGTCAAGTCTCAGGAGGCTGGTGTTGCCTTTAACCTCATGATCGAAGTTCGTAACAAACTCGTGGATTCTTATAAGGAACTCATGAGAATGCAGGTATAGAATAGCCACATTTGGAAGTTTTGAATGAAAGAAAGATTGGATAAATTAACTCAAATATGGGGGGGGCTCACATCCCTCAGAAAGTTAGGCTTGGTCGCTGCAGTCGTTGGGATTGTTGCTATCAGTGCAGGGATTTTGAGCTGGTCCGGTGGGAGCGGCGAAATGAAGAGGCTCGTCAGTGGCGGAGATGCGAAGGACATGGGCGAAGTGGTTGACTATTTGAAGGCCAATCAGATCGAATTTGAATACAGCGAGTCCGGTGACACGATCTTGGTCCCCGAAGACAAGCATGCCAGCGTCAAAATGGAGATGGCCATGCAAGGCTTGCCCAAGACCGGTAATGTTGGTTACGAAATCTTTGACGAAGGGAATTTTGGAATTAGTGATTTCGTTCAGCGCACGAACAAACAAAGGGCCATTCAGGGCGAGTTGGAAAGAACGATCCGTGCAATGGACGCCGTGAGGGACGCTCGCGTGACGATTGTCCAAAAAGACAACAACCTTTTGTTGAGCGAAGATCCTGAAAATCGTCCGACTGCCAGTGTCATGATCAATACCGGGGGAATGAGACTGCCTGCGGAAAAGGTCATGGCAATTCAGTTCTTGGTCGCCCGTTCCGTGGAGGGAGTAGGTCAGTCGTCCGTTACCGTTGTGGATGAAAAATTAAACCTTCTTTCCGACGAGAGTGACTCGGGCGGAGCTGCCGGGGTTGCCGGACAAATGATGAAGGCATATCAGGCCCAGGAAAAAAGACTCGAGACAAAGATCGAAACCATGCTTGCAAAGATCGTCGGGACAAACAAAGTCGTTGCCCGAGTTTCCGTTAACCTCGAAACCAAGACGTCCACCGAGTTGGACGAGCAATTTGACCCGAACGGGCAAGGTGGTGTTCCCAGAACTCAAACGACTGACAAGGACGATTCCAAAACCGTTGAGACGCAACAGGGTAACAATGCCGCAGGCATGGGGGCTAACGTTCCTAATGTCAGCCAGGATGCAACGATGCAGGACCCGATTATGGCCGAAAGCGAAGAGACGAGGGAGTCCAAGACCACCGATTATGAAATCAGCCGCAACCTGAAGGAAACGGTTCAGGAACCTGGGGCTATCGTGGGACGAAGTGCTGCCGTCCTGATTGCAAAGGGTGAAGCTCCCCGTACCGCTGCCCAAATCGAAGTAATCAAGGAGTCGGTCGTAAATGCCATCGGAGCCCGTTTTGATTTGGAAGACCAGCAATTACAGACCTATGTGACCGTTAACGAAGTGGAGTTTCTTGATGCTGACTCCCCTTTTGGCGCCGCAGGAGAAACAGCAAGCTTCTTGAAGAACTTCTTTGATACTTGGTCCCCTTTGATGAAGAGTTTGCTTGGTCCTTTCTTGGCGATCGTCATGCTTGTCATCTTTTTAAGAATGTACAAGAAATTCAAGCCAAGCGAGGCGGAAGTTCAAGTGCTTGACGAAGACGATCAAGGGCTTCTTGCAGGCACCCGTAGTTTGGGTAGCGGATTGACCCCCGAATTGCTCAACGATTTGATTCAGGAAAAACCGGACAACGTTGGAACGGCCTTGAGGCGCTACTTGGAGACCGGTGCCTCAACCTAAAAGTAGTAGGTTTGCACATCGAGTAGCTTTCTAGCATAGCTGACGCAGAACGAAAATGGAAGAGGTACAATCAGAGGAAGAAAGCCCGTACGAGCGTTATTCCAGGATGTCCCGCCCTCAGAAGCTCGCCCTTTTGATGATTTCGCTTGGGCCTGATGCATCGGCCACCCTGCTCAAGCGTTTTGACGCCAAGGATGCGGAGAACATTTGCAAGGAAATAGGCAACTTTCCAATTATTGATCAGGAAATCAAGGATTGTGTTTTGGACGAATTTTCCGAGATCATCGAGTCCAGCGTTAATGCAAACTTAGGTGGTCTTGGTTTTGCCCAAAAATCTTTGGAATTGGCTCACGGGGACTACAAGGCCAACAACATGATGAACAGAATTGCCCCGGTCCGGGAGTCTTTGGACTTCATGGACGATATCAAGGAAATGGACTCCGGGCAGATTTACAATGTTTTGCGTTTTGAGCAACCCCAGACCATTGCTTTTGTCTTGGCCAACATTGATGCGGACAAAGGCTCCGAGGTTCTTCAGATGATGCCGCCTAATATCCAGGAACAGGTGGTCGAGAGGGTCGGATCGATGGAAACGACTCCAATGGATCAAATCGAAGTGGTGGCCAATACGCTTGGTTCCCGCATCGGCAAAAAGGGCCAGTCGCCTCGGGTCAAGACCGGAGGCGTTAAATCCGCCGCAGACCTTTTGAATTGGTTTGACAAGGAAGAGGGGAAGGAGCTGCTCAAGAGCATTGAAAAGAGAAACCCCAAGCTCGGTGGATCGATTCGACAAAGGATGTTCCGATTCGAAGATATTATCCGACTCAGTGCTGGGGATATATCCAAGATTACGAAGGAAGTTGATCAAGACGACTTGATCATCGCAATGAAAAATGCCTCCGCAGAACTCAAGAAAGCCATTTATGCGACAATGTCCAAACGGGCAGTAGAGGCGTTGGAAGAACAACTTGGTTTCCTCGGGCCGAAACGTCTTTCCGAAATTGAGGCTGCACAAGATCGGGTCATTCAGATCGTTCGCGAACTCGAGGAGGACGAGGAGATAATCCTTGATACCGGAGGAAGCGACGTTGTCGTACAGTAAATCCATTTCTTTTCCCGAGCCTCCATCGGGGTTCAACGTCAGTTATTGCGGAGCTCCGCCGTTAGCTGTAGAGCAAGTTGATCAGCAAAGTGCCTCGGAATACGAGCGAGGCAAGACAGAGGCTACCGCTTTCTATCAGGCTGAGATCCGCAAGTTGCGCGATGAATTCGCTCAGCGCCAGGAGCAGTTGCTTGCCGACATTGATCAAAAGACGAAAGATGTCGTCAGTCAATTGGATGGCCGGTTGCCAGATCTTGTCGTTGGTTTGTCGGAAAGAGTTCTCGGAAAGATTGAGCTGGATGCAGTTAAAATCGAGGGGATCGTGAAAGGTATGATATCGGAATTCGCCGACGCCGAAGGGGAGAAACTCGAGGTCTATCTTTGCCAACAAGACTTGTCGTTACTCAAGGCAATGGCCAATCCGAAAAAGGAGCCGTCCGAGGAGGACGGAGAGTCGGAAGAAGGCTTTGCCAGTGCGATTGCTGGAATTTTTGATGGTTTGGATGGAGATGACGCTCTTCTTGCCGGGTACCCCAATGTGAAGTTTTTCGAGGATGCATCCCTTGCTTCCGGTGACTGCCAAATCAAAAGCAGATTCGGGTTGCTCGACGGACGGATAGCGACGAAGTTGCGGAAAATAGAGGAAGAGCTAAAGGGAGATGATTGAGTCACTTGATGAACGGTTTGCTTTCATGGAAGAAGGCATCAAAGGGGGACGGACTTTCGATAAAATTGGCACTGTCCGCCGGGTCACTGGGCTCATCATCGAGTCCGAAGGCCCTGAGGTGAGCATCGGACAGGTTTGCTCAATCAGTTCCGCTCGTCATAGTCAGAAGATTGAGGCTCAGGTTGTTGGTTTTAGGGAAAATACGGTTTTGCTTATGGCCCTCGATAGCGTTCACCTTATCCACCCGGGGTGCAAGGTCGCGTCCAAGAGGAATTCCAATGTCGTGCCCTATGGGCCTTCTCTTTTGGGTCGGATCATTGATGGGATGGGCAGGCCGATTGACGGGAAGGGTCCCTTGCTCGCACCTCAGAGAGATGGCTTTTATGCGGAACCACCCAATCCGTTGAACAGGTCTTTGATCGAAAAACCTTTCGCCACGGGAATCAAGTCAATCGATGCCTTCGTTCCATTGGGGAACGGTCAAAGAATCGGTATTTTTTCCGGAAGCGGCGTGGGTAAATCAATTCTTTTGGGAATGATCGCCCGTGGTTCCGAAGCCGACGTGAATGTCATATCCCTAGTAGGGGAAAGAGGACGGGAACTAAGGGAATTCGTGGAAAACGATTTGGGCCCCGAGGGGATGGCCAAATCGGTCATAGTCGTTTCCACATCCGATCAACCCGCTCCCATGAGGATTCGCGCATCCATATTGGCCACCGCTTTGGCTGAGGGCTTTCGGGATCAAGGGTCGAAGGTTCTCTTGCTGATGGACTCGTTGACTCGTTTTGCCATGGCCCAGAGGGAAATTGGATTGGCTGCCGGCGAACCTCCCGCTTCCCGTGGTTATGTGCCTTCCGTTTTCTCCATGCTGCCCAAGCTACTGGAGCGCACAGGGACAAGCGAGAGCGGAGCAATAACCGCAATATACACGGTTTTGGTCGAAGGTGATGATATGAACGAGCCGGTTGCGGATGCCGTCCGGGGCTTCCTAGACGGTCATATCGTGTTGAGCCGTAAGCTTGCCAACGCAAATCATTTTCCCGCCGTGGATGTTTTGCGGAGCGTAAGCCGTCTGGACCGAGCGGTATGTTCCGAAGATGAAATCAAATTGATCTCCGAGGCGAGGGACTTGCTTTCCATCTACCGGCAAAACGAAGACCTCATAAATGTAGGCGCCTACGTTAAGAACAGTAATCCGAAGATAGACCGGGCAATCGACAAATTTGATCTTCTGGAAGCCTTCCTTCGTCAACGCTATGACCAGCTGGTGACACGTGAAGAAACTTTTTCCAAGCTTTTTGGGATTTTCTCATGAAGGCTTTCAGTTTCAGATTGGAAACCCTTTTGCATTTGAGGGAAATGGCAAAGGACAAGGCGATTGCAGAGTATGGACTCTCCCTTTCAAGAAGAGAAGATGCGGAAAAAGCGCTCAATGAGCGAAAACGCGAGATGGAAGATTTACGGGATGAAATTGGCCGCAGGAGGAGTACCGGTTTTTCGGGTAGCGAGCAAAATGCTTATAACCGCTCGATTGAGCGAGCGAAGGAAGCGATCATCGATTATAACTCCAAGGTTGAGGAGGCAAAGAAGATAGTGCTTGCCAAAAGGGGATTGTATCTCAGGGCAGACTCCCAGTTCAAAAGCATGCTCAAACTCAAGGAGAAACAGAGAGAGCAGCATATCGAAGTCGAAACCAAGAAAGAGGAGATGCAGCTAGAGGATATAATTAGTTCGCGATTTGTTTTTAACCAGTCCACCAGTCATTGATCATGAAAATACCACTTACCATTATTGTCCTGATAGCCGTTTTTTGTGCCGTTGCCTCTGGTGGCGGAGTAGTTGTGTATTATTACGACGAATGGAGGCCGAAAAACCAGTCACCTCCTCCCTCTTTTACGAGCCTTGAGTTTGATGCAGACGACACGAGTTATTCCCCGGCGGAGACTCACTCGATGAACCAACTGTCAAAGGAGCTCATGGCTCTTAAGGAAAAGCTGTTGGAGCGTGAGAGCGAACTTGATTCCAGGGAATCGGCCATTGCGATGGATCTCGAGTCTTTGGAAAAGCAGAAGAGGGAACTCAACAGAATCAAAGACGATCTCACCGTCCGACTGACCGATTTCGAAGCTAAGCAGGGACAGGACATAAGCGAGGCCAAGCTCAAGGAGTACAAGGAGACATCCAAAAGGTGGGTGGAGATGGGTCCGGAGGTTGCCAGTATTGAGATTCAGAATTGGCGTCAAAAAAGAAGATTTGAGGAAGCCTTGACCATATTCGAGCAACTCAAGGCTGAGGACAAGGCTCCAATCATTGCCTTTATGTTGAATAGCGACCAGGATGCGTTGATCGAATTGGCCGATGCGCTTGCCATGAGGGACAGGGGTTTGTTGCCCAGTTTGGACTTGGATGAAGCCGTCCCGTCCCCAATACCGAACTGATAATCGTAGTTTGGGCTTATGTCGCTTCCATCCATAGGGCAGTCGGTTTCCAACGGCATAAGTCCGCCCCCTTCCCATCAGACGATTGGAAGAAACGGATCTTTTTGGCTACCTCAGAAAATCAATCAAAGCTTTGATTCAAAGGTGAAAAACACCAGTCAGTCCAAAGAAGGCTCCAAGCAAGGAGCAAGCAAGGGGGCGGATTTGGCTAAGTCCGGCTCTGGGGAGAAATCGACTGCAAGAATTTCTTTCTTGGGGAGTAGGACAACGGTCGCCGGAAATAGCCCGCCCAAGGGCAAGTCACTGAATGCCCCGTCTTTTGCCTCATCGAAGTTCGGGTCTATGTCTGCCAAGGCCCCGCAATTGAAAAGTCTTCTTTCCAGTCCCGTCAATTCCGGTCGGCCGGTTAGTTCGGAGCAAGTCATTCATGGTCAACAGGCCAAAACCATGCGCCACGCCAACCGGAATACAGCCCATCCGGAGGTTAATTCAAGGGATTCGGTTTCCCCTGATCAGGAACGCAAGGAGAATGGCGGAAAACATGGGGAAAGGCGTGGCGCAAAAAATGCTTTATTAGATTCTAAGATGGATATCGCACAGTCTCAGCAAGATTTCAAGGTACTGGAAGGGCAGGTTTCCCGTGATCCTGTTCCCTCGGTTCCCCCAAAGGCACGTGCCTTTCTGCAGTTCCTGTCGAATTCAGTCGCACCCCGTATGGCTTACCTCGACAAAAATACCCGCAAAGTAGTTCGTTTTGCCGTTGATCTGCCCAATAAGACCAAGTTGGGCGTTCGTCTTGAGGAGTCCGGAGATGCCCTTTCCCTTTGTTTCATTTGTTCCGACCCCGAGTCATTGGAAATGCTTGGGTTCACCAAGGATGTGCTCTCCAAGTCCTTGGCTGATCAGTCGGGCAAAGTTGCCCAAATAAACATTTTTAACAACTACAAGGAGATGGACGAGCACTTTTCGCGTGCCGCCTGAATTATATAGCCATGATCGATGCCATAGCCGCAACCCAATCCAGTCAAAACCCAAGGACCGAAAATCTTGCCGGACAATCGGAGAAGGGTGGTAGTTACATGCAAATGGAGGATTTCCTCCAATTGCTTACCAGTCAGATTAGCAACCAGGATCCTTTGGAACCGATGAAGGACACCGAATTCATTTCCCAAATGGCGAACATTGCCTCCCTTGAGCAAATGCAGCAATTTACCCAAGGCTTCGAAAGTTTTGCTGATTCCCAAAAAGACATGGTTGCTCAAGCTTACCTTGGGCGAATGGTCTCGATATCAGAAGAAGGAGCGGAGGTTTCCGGTTTGGTCGAGTCGGTCGAGAAATCCGAGGACGGAACCATTTCCGTAATTGTCTCCGGTAAGAATTACGATCCGCAAAGCATCACTCGCGTCAGTTTGCCTAACAACGGTTAAGAAAAAATGATCCCTTCCCTCCACAATGGAATTACCGCATTGAAAAGCCTTTCACAAGGGCTACAAGTTTTGGGCAACAACATAGCTAATGTAAACTCTCTTGGCTACAAGTCATCCAGAGCGAATTATTCCGACAATTTTTACCTGCATATGAATGATGCGGAGTCGGGAGCCGATGGAGAACCGAGCAACAACATTCAGCAGCACGGCACAGGAGTGCATGTCGGTTCCATATCTTCGAATTTCAATCAGGGTACCATTGAGGTGACCGGACTAGACTTGGATTTGGCCATTCAGGGCGAGGCCTTGCCTAACGCCGGTGGCTTTTTCGAACTTGCCGATCCTTTGACCGGGGAGCTTTTCTATACCCGCGCCGGAGCCTTTGAGTCGGATAACACGGGATTCGTGGTTACGCGCGATCAATATCGCTATCAACTCCAGGGCTTGGACAATGCAGTTTCGGTTGGCGTTCCCAACCCAGAAACTCAAAGCCTTTTGGCCCGCAGAGTCGAGGAAGACGGAGTGATTAATGTCGTCGTGTACGACAGTGAACTCAAAAAGGATATCGTTACCCCCGTAAGTCAAGTAAAGATCGTCAATTTTCTTTCCCCTCAATATCTCAGGCGGGTTGGCAATGGCTTTTACTCGAATGGTCGAGCCGGGCAGAATCTTGCCGGTATTTCCGACAACCCCGTGCCTGCCACCGGTTCAAACGGGAAGCTCAAGCAATATGCCTTGGAATTGTCGAACGTCGACTTGACCAACGAATTTGCAGCCATGATCTCTCATCAGCGGTCTTTTCAGGCTGGATCACGGGTGGTCACCACATCCGATGCGATTCTTTCCGAAGCCGTTAACCTGAAACGCTAGTTTATCAACCATCCTACTTCTTACTTGCTATGTGTGCCGCTCAATTAGACGAACTTCCCGCAACCAACGATACCCCCGACAAAAAATCCGAAGGAGGTGGCCTGATGGCAGTACTAATAGCAGTCATTTTGGGGAGTTTCATTGGGGTGGTAGTGATAGGGGCGTTATTCTGGTTTGTCATCCTTCCCGACTTGGCTAGTGCCAACGGTCAATCTTCTTCGTCCGGAGATTCCGAACCCATTAACATGGAGTCTTCCGGGGATCTTCAGTATTTCGAGTTGACTGGTCTTATCACAAACTTGGGTGGGCCAATCAAGTCGCGCTACATCAATGTCGAGCTCAAGCTTGAGGGCTTGGCAGGAGATTTTGAGAAAGTACTTGAGCTCAACGAACATAGGATCCGTGACAAGGCGCTCCAAATCATGGGTGGATATTCTTACGAGGACGCCCAATTGGATGGTTTTCAGGAACGGGTCAGGGTAGACTTGAAAAAAGGTTTTTCCATCATTCTGAAGGATTACCGAAGTGGTGAAAGCGATATCATCAGGCATATCTATTTTACTCAATTTGTCGTTCAGTAACCGCCCCTATTTTTAGTCTCATGGCAGAGGATCCCAGTTTTTCCGACGAAAGTTTCGATTTAAGCGAAATCGAAAGTTCGACTGACGGTGGGTCGGTTTTTCTTCATGATGGAACCAAGTTGACCGATCCAACTTCGGTTAAGATAAAGAAATACGATTTTACCAACCCCATCGTTCTTTCGGATGCCGACTTGAGCAAACTCAAGACCAAATCCGAACAGTTCGTCTATTACTTGGCCGGGCATTTATCGATGTTCCTGAGAACCGAGTTCAATCTTGAACTTGAAGATCTCAATGCCGACTTGTATGCGAACTTCACTAATTCGGTCAAGACTCCGTCCTGTATTACCATGTTCAAATTACAGGAGTTGAACGGTGTTTGTCTTTTGGATGTCAATTCTCACCTTTCGGCCACCGTGGTAGACCGTATCCTTGGGGGAAGAGGTTCGACGAACCCCGAAGAGAGAGGTTTGACGGACATCGAAAAGGCTTTGGTGGAAGATTTTAACCAAATCATTCTCGAGGAATGGTGCAAACAGTGGGATAGCACGATGCGCTTGAGTCCCAGTATCATTGGGACGGAAAGCAGTGGGAAGTTTCTTCAGACTTCACCGGCGGATGCGATGATGCTCATCCTGAATATGGAAGCTTCTTTCGGAGATGTTTCTGGTCCCATGAGAATCGCCGTTCCCTATTATACGTTGGAGCCTGTCGTAAGCCGCTTGCTTTCAATGGCTGCAGCCAAGGACGAAAAGAAGTCGATCCCCGCCAGATGGCATGATGTCTATGATGATATTCCAGTTGACGTATCCGCCGAGTGGGATGCGTTCGAGCTTACCTTGAGGGATCTTTCGAACCTCGAGGTGGATGATGTCATTGAGATGTCGCCCTCACTGATCGGGGACACCAAGTTGCGCATAGAAAACCGCACCTGTTTCATTGGTGAAATAGGACTCGAGGGCGAACAAGTTGCCTTCCAAGTAAATGAGAGCATTGCGGATGCCGTCAAATTAATCGGAAAAAATCATGGATAGTAAGAAAATGGATATCGTTATGGACGTGAAGGTCAGTGTCACCGTCCAACTTGGAACAGCAGAACTTCCCATGAAAGAAGTTGTTGAATTGAGCCCCGGAGCTCAGATTCAGCTCAAGCAGAACGCCAAGGACCCTGTAAGTTTGCTTGTGAATGGGAAACTGATAGCGCACGGAGAAGTTGTTGTGGTCGACGATAAGTTCGGGCTCAAGATTACCGAAATCGTCGACTCTCCTTCGTGATTGCAGCGATGCTTTCGACTGCTCGAAGCGGTTTGACGGCATGAGGATTCGATGCAGTTATTAAGTCCAACTTCTCTCCTTGCCGTTGTCCACCCCTTGGCCAATACCGACTTTATGGGTGAACCATTGCTTTGGGTGCGCGTGATTGCCGTTCTCGGTTTGATGGGAGCCAGTGCCTATTTTTTGGCGAATTATACCCGGAAGAGGAGGGTGCGCTCGAGTCTTTCCGCTGAAGGGAAGATCGTGGTGGCTGATACCTGTTCTTTGGGAAATAGGCAATTTTTAGTCGTTGCCCAATATGGCTCGGAGAAACATTTGATTGGGGTGAGCTCGACTTCGATCAGTTATCTTTCGAGACTGTCTTCGGGCTCTCATGATTTCCAGCGCGAGTTGGACCAAGTTGAATCCAAAAGTGAAGATGACCAAGTTGTTTAGAAAAATACTTACGCGCAGGTCTTTGCTGCTTTTGTTCTTGGGTTTGGTTTTCCTTTCTTTGCCTCACTCGGTGGTGGATGCTCAAACTACGGGTACGGGATCACCCGGTCTTCGCATTGATGTTTCCGGTTCAAATGATGAGGGAGATTTCGGCGTAGCCATCCAGTTGGTGGTGGCGATGACGATCCTCACACTCGGTCCCTCGGTTATAATGATGATGACCTGCTTCACCCGAATAGTAATTGTATTGGGTTTCGTAAGGAACGCAGTCGGTGTAAATTCAGCTCCTTCCAGTCAGATCATAATCGGCCTCGCTTTGTTCCTTACTTTTTTTGTCATGGGTCCGGTTTGGAACAAGATTTACGACGATGCCGTTACCCCCTACATGGCAAACACGATGAAGTCCGCGGACGCTCTTATGGTTGCGACCGCCCACATGAAGGACTTCATGATGAATCAAACCCGCCAGGAAGACGCCCAGTTTTTTCTTGAGATTTCCCGTCAAGGGGCGATGACCCGTGACGAACTGCCCCTGAGCATCGTTGTGCCTTCCTTTGTCCTGAGCGAATTGAGGACAGCCTTCCAGATGGGGTTTCTGATTTTCATTCCTTTCATCATTGTTGATTTTATCGTCGCCTCGTCTCTTATGTCCATGGGGATGATGATGATGCCTCCGGTGGTGATTTCCATGCCATTCAAGCTTCTTTTGTTCGTCTTGGTCGACGGTTGGTATTTGGTCGTTCAGTCGTTGGTAGGTAGTTTTAATATAGCTTAGGGAGGGGATTCGATATGACAATGGAGCTTGCTGTCGATATCCTGAGGAATCTTCTTCAGACTGGGCTGATCCTTTCCATCCCCATCTTGGGGACGGCAACGGTAGTTGGTTTGCTCGTCAGTTTCATACAGTCGATCACCAGTCTGCAGGAGCAAACACTTACCTTTGTACCCAAATTGATTTGCGTTTCCATGGCGATCGTCTTCTCCGCCAATTTTATTCTCAAGACGCTGTCGGAGTTTTGCATATCGATGATCAGCATGATCCCCACCATGGCTCAGTGACCATCTTTGCTCAGGAGATCGTCGTATGGGTGCTCGTTTTCTTAAGGACGGGCGCTTTTTTTCTAGGGATACCGCTTTTTGCGGGTAAGATGATTCCCGTCAAGATAAGAACGTCCTTTGCTTTGTTGTTTTCTCTTCTGATCAATCCACTTGTTCCGGCGGATTTGGAGCTTGCCAGCCATTTTGCCGGGGCAATTCTATTGTCCCTGAACGAAATCTGCATCGGTTTGCTTCTTGCCATGACGGTGAGGATGGTTTTTTTCGCAGTTGAATTAGCCGGTCACTTGATATCCTACGAAATAGGATTGATGGCGAGCAATAGCCTTAATCCTCTTCTGGGATCATCGAATTCAACCATTACGACTTTGCTTTATTATTTCAGTTTGCTTATCTTTTTTGTTGCAGGGATTCACTATGCTGTGCTCAAGGCCTTCATCATGAGCTTCGAGATTTTGCCAATCGGGGCCTTTTTTCTCAAGGCCAGTCCGACGGTCGAGTTCGTTGAGGAAGTGTCTCATGTCTTTGTCATCGGGACGCTTATGGCCGCTCCCTTCATCGCCTTGAATTTTCTTGTCAACGTTTCCTTTGCGGTACTGGGCAAAGCGGTTCCGAAGATGAATGTCTTCATGACCAGTTTTGCTATCAGGATTTTTTCCGGACTTTTGTTGTTGGTGTCCTCGATCCTGCTGATTTCTTCGTATATTCTGGAGAACAGTCGCCGGTCGGTTGAGATTATGCTCGATATTATTCAACCTGGCTAAGGCTAACTCGATGTCTGACGTAGACAAAAGTTCGAAGACGGAACCACCTACCGACAAGAAACTCTCGGAAGCCAGATCCAAGGGGAATTTTGCCAAGGCTCCCGAGATTGGAATGACGATGACCCTGTTGGCCGGACTCTTGGTGATTCTCTTTTATGCCCCCGGTAAGGCCATTGATCTTATGGTCCTTACGCAATCGATCTTCGAGAACCTGGATTCCATTACCGCTACCCAGGAAGGTGTTGCTCATACGATGACGCAGTCCTACTTTGCCATGGGCTTGATCGTCTTGCCCATGTTGGCTCTCTGTTTTGTGGCTGCTTTTGTCGCAGAGGGGTTGCAGACCGGCTTCCGGTTGACCCCCAAGGCCATTGAGCCGAAACTGAGCAAGTTCAACCCCATAAGCGGTGTCAAGAGGATCTTCGGCTTGAAGGCCTTGAAGACGTTCTTGGTAGACTTTCTTAAGTTTTTGGCCATTGGCTCGGTGGTCTGGCTAACCCTCTTGATATTCTTAGACGATCCGATCTTTTATGCACCTATTCCGATTCAGCACCTCCCGCAATTCATTTATAAATTGTTCGTCGTCATGTTTTCGATTTTGGTTCTTCTTCTTTTGATCGTCGCGATCATCAACTTCATTATCAAGAAGAAAGAGCACAACGATGACATGAAAATGACGAAAGAGGAAGTAAAGGAAGAGAGGAAAAGCAAGGAAGTCGCACCGGAAGTCAAAACAGCACAAAGGAAAAAAGCAATGGAACTGCTTGGAGGGCAGGGAGCCACTGATGTTTCCACGGCTGATGTGGTCGTAACCAATCCTACGCACTACGCTGTGGCACTTAGGTATGAAAAAGGCATGGATCTTGCTCCTGTAGTAGTCGCGAAAGGAGAAAATCTCTTGGCAAGACGAATAAAAATCATAGCAGCACAGCACGAAGTCCCCATGGTTGAGAACAAACCTGTGGCTCAGACTTTGTTTGCTCTCGGTAAAGTCGGGCATCCGATTCCTTATGGGTTGTATCAGGTCGTTGCGGAGATTCTTGCTTTGGTTTACAAAACCAACGCCTATTACTTCCATCGGCTTAAAGCTCGTAGGCTTCTTGCTAAACCTCTTGCTGGGCAATAAGTTATGGCTAATTTGTTTGGCAGATTCAAAAGTTCCTTGAGCCGTTTGACCGGCAATTCGGATTTGGGTTTCGTAGTCGGCCTTTTTGGAGCGGTACTCCTTTTGATCGTTCCGGTACACAAAGATATCCTGAGTATATTGCTTGTCTTCAGCATCGCGGTATCCCTTTTGATTTTGTTGACAGTCATTTATGTCAAGGAGCCTCCCGAGTTTTCGGTTTTCCCTACCATTCTTCTTGCGGTCACCCTTTATCGATTGGGTTTGAACGTAGCCTCCACCCGTTTGATTTTGTTGGAAGGTGATGCCGGTTCGGTTATTCAATCCTTCGGTACCTTTGTCGTTGGCGGTAATTATGTCGTAGGGGCAGTGATCTTTCTGATTTTGGTGATCATCAATTTCGTGGTCATTACCAAGGGTGCCGGCAGAATTGCGGAGGTCACGGCACGTTTTACCTTGGACGCCATGCCGGGCAAGCAGATGTCCATAGACGCGGAAATGAATTCGGGCGTCATCTCCGAGGCCGAAGCTCTCGAGAAAAGGGAGAAAATTCAGAAGGATGCCGACTTTTACGGTTCAATGGACGGGGCCAGCAAGTTTGTCAGGGGGGATGCTATAGCTGGTATTTTTATCACAGTGGTCAATGTCATCGGGGGAATCCTGATCGGTTATTTTCAGCGCGACTTGACCATGACGGAGGCGTTGCAAACCTATACGATTCTTTCCATCGGTGATGGATTGGTCTCTCAAATTCCGGCCATCATTGTTTCCATAGCCGCCGGTATTTTGGTGACGCGCTCTTCCGGGGAGTCCGATCTTGGTGAATTCGTGGGGCGGCAATTGACGGTTTATCCCCGAGCCGTAGCCATTTGCGGCGTGATGCTTCTGCTTTTCGCCTTCTTTCTGAGTGAAACTTTTTGGCCTTTCTTTCTTCTCTCGATGGGTTGCTTTGCCTCGGCCTATCATTTTTACAGGAAAGCTAGTGCGGAAGCATCCATAGAGGAGCTTGGCGGCGCCGATCCAACCGCCCGGGGTGGTAGTGCATCAACTCCTTCGCTCGCGTCCGGCGGAGCCCACGGTGAGGAAGCAGAGTCACAACTTTCACCCATGGAAAATGCCATAGAGCAAGAGGTCTTTGCACTTGAGATGGGCTACGGCCTCCTTATTCTGGCAGACAAGAAGAAAGGTGGAGATCTTCTCGACAGAATAACTGGGGCAAGGACCAATTTCGCTCGAGAAATGGGAATGCTTTTGCCCACGATCGGAGTGAGAGACAATATTGAGCTCGAACCCAACGAGTACCGTTTTCTTTTGCGTGGCAAGGAGATTGTCCGTTCCACCGTCATACCCGACAGGATGTTGGCCATGAGCATGGGCGGCGGAGATGCCAGTCGACTTGATGGGATCCCGACAATCGAGCCGGTTTTCGGAATACAGGCGGTGTGGGTGCCGGAAGAAGAGAAAAGGAGCGCCGAAGTGGAGGGTTGTACGGTGGTCGATCCTTCTTCGGTATTGGTGACTCATCTTTCCGACGTGCTCAAGAGGATGGCGTACTTGATTCTCGAACGTGAAGGAACCCAGAGACTGTTAGATCTAATCAAGGATAAGAACCCCACTCTCGTGAGCGAGTTGCTTCCTGATTTGGTCAATGTCGGTATTATTCAGCGAACCTTGCAGAATCTTCTCCGGGAAAGAATCCCGATCAAGAACCTGACCCTGATTCTTGAGACAATTGCCGACATGGCATCTCTCACTAAGAATCCGGACGATCTTTCCGAGCAAACCCGCAAACGTTTGGGGATGTACTTCGTAAAAGAGTATGAAGTCGAGCCCAATAAGCTCTTGGCCATGACTTTCGAGCCTCAGCTTGAGCAGACTCTTGTGAGTCGGGTCAAGAGAAGTCAGTTCGACATAGGTATGGTCATGGATCCGAATCTGACCGAGGGGATTATTGGCGAGATTGAGCCAAAAATACGGGAAATGACGGAAAAAGGACTTTCCCCGGTAATTGTAACGACTTCCGAGCTTAGGCTTGCCTTTAGGCGTTTCATGGAACCATCCTACCCCCAGCTCGTTGTTCTTGCTTACCAAGAATTGCCAAGCGAAACGCAAATCGAGCCTTTCGGAGCCATTACGCTTCCCGGCCAGTCTTTTCCCGATGAGATCGTAAACGCAATGGAGGCGCAGCAAGCCTCTCAAACCCCCGACGAAGGCGTAGCCGTCGCCGCTTAGTATGGAAATGAGCGCTTTGACCGAAGATAAATTGGAACGAAAGGCAGGGAAGCGCTTCAGGCTTGTCGTGCGTTCTGCGGAGGAAGCCGTTCGTGTTATTCGGGAGAAACTGGGCGAGGACGCTCGAGTCTTGTCGGTCAAGCAGGTGGGCGGCGAGGGACTGAAACGTTTTATTTCTTCCCCAAAACTGGAGGTCATCGCTGAAATTCCATCTCCGGAGCAAAAGGATTTTGACGAAGCAAACGCTTTGGATGAAGAATCAGCTCAACCTGCCTCGGGTTCCGTTGGGGCGGAGGCAATTGATGGAGGCATTTCTCAGACGGAACCCTCTTCGGCACAAACTCAAGTTGATCAACCGGAGGCGGGGTCGGAGCAGCTCGGACTTGAGTCCATCGGAGAAACCGAACGAATTCTTTCCAAGGCCGGGTTTGACCCCCACTTGCTTTCCGAAATACAATCATGGGCCAATTGGAAAAGCATTTTGGAGTTGCCCTTTGCGGATGCCTTGAAGGAGATCACGATCGGACTCTCCGACAGGTTCCGTGCGACTTCCGCGATCGAAACAACCGACAGGGTTGCTCTTTTGGGTGCTCCTGGGGTAGGCAAAACTACTACCTTATGCAAGTTCTTGGCCCATGAGGTATTCATGAACAAGCGGACACCTCATGTACTTAAGGTTGAGAATGGGATTCCTAACCCGGACGACGCGCTGAGAATCTTTTGCGAGGTTATCGGAGTCACCCTCTTTCGTGAACCAAGTAACCTCCCTGCCATAAGCGATTCATCTCCCCTTTATCTTGATTTCCCCGGACTCTCGCTTTCTCACATGGACGACTGGGTCGAAACGAAAGAAACTCTTGATCACCTCGAAGTTCAGACCCGGGTTCTGGTTTTGAACGGGGCTTATGATCGTCAGGTTCTTTTGAAAAACATAAGCTCCGGAAAGCATCTCGGTGCCACTCATGTCGCCTTCACTCATTTTGACGAACTTTCCAATTCCACCAAGCTATGGCCGATCATTCTTCGTTCAGGTCTGTCTCCACTTTGTATTTGCAACGGTCAAAATGTAACGGGTGACTTTACAACCAGTGTTCTGAATCAAATGATTGCCAAGACCTTCCCGGAGGAACTTTACTCGAGGGGGTTTGCCTCCTACCGGAGAAATTGACTGTATGAACGATTTCGCCAAGTTTTTCTTTTGTATCAGCGGCTTTTTGGGCTTCGCTATATTCTTTCTGGTCGCCTTGCTTATACATGGTGATGCTTCCCAAGCTTTGTTCTATGGGGCCTCGGGATGCCTTCTTTTTTCATTGTCCGGTCGATTTTTGCTTGGTTTTGCCCTCAAGGGAGTTGTGGGTCAAGGAATCGCATCCCCTGAAAATAATCAGCCGGAGGTTTCGGCTCAAAAAGAATCGAGTATTCTGACGCAAGAAAAGATTACGGCTGAACGAATGACGGAGGCTGTCGCGAACCCCAAGAAATCCGTTGTGGAGGCCAAGGTTTGAAGAAAGGATTTCATAGATGAGTTCAGCGGTTTCCAGTGCTGCCGCGAAAGATTCTTCGTCGCATGACCGTGATTTGGACCGCATGAAACAGGCGGCGGAACGTTATCGCAAGGCTATGGCCAGCGAAAAGGACCGTGAGCGTCTGATTGAGGATTATCTTCCCTTGGTCAAGTCGATTGTTTCTCGTATGCGCCATCATTTTCCCGACAGTTACGAAATGGAGGACATGTACGGCATCGGGGCCAAAGCTCTCGTTGTATCCGTTAATCAGTTCAATCCTTCGAAGGGGAAGTCCTTCGGTAATTATGCCGCCTTGAGAATCCGAGGTTCTCTTCTTGACGAACTTCGGCGGATCGATTCCTTGCCTAGGGCAAACCGGGCTAAGGCCAAATCGCTACAAGCTACCATTGCCGAGATGGAAGCTCGAGACAAGCGTCCCCCTGAAGTTGACGCGATCAGAAAAGAACTTTCCCTTAGCCCTTCGGAGTACGAGAAGTTATTGAAGGAGACTCAGCCGATCACCTTTGTTCCCATTGATTCTTCGGTTGATCGCGGTCAGGCGGAAGGGGAGGGTTTGTCCTTGTCCGAGACTCTTTCCGATCCGACCGAGGAGAACGCTTTGGACAAAACCGAGCAGAGGGAAAAGGTTCTTTTGCTGCGCGACAAAATCAAGCAACTTCCCGATCAGCAGCAAAAAATACTGCTTTTATATTACTACGAAGAGCTTAAACTTTCTGAAATTGCTCAAATCTTTGGCTTGACCGAAGGGCGAATCAGTCAAATTCTTTCACATTCCATTCTTTCTCTTCGAACTCATTTTCAAAACCTTAATTAGAATCATTCATTTGCCATGCTTCTTGCAGTAGGAATTTTTATCGTTTTCGCGTCCTGTATCGGAGGTTTCATGTTGGCTGGTGGAAGCCCAATCACTTTGATTCACCCAGGGGAGATCATGATCATTTGTGGGATTGGATTGGGGATTCTTGTGGTTTCCAGTCCCAAGAGCGTCTTGATGGGCTTGAAGAACGACTTGGTCAAGGCTTTCAAGGGAGGCGTTGCGAACAAGGGGAAATTTATCGACCTGCTGGTCTTGCTCTACGAGTTGTTCATGCTTGGGCGACGCAAAGGTACCCCTGCATTGGATGAGCATGTCAGTGATCCTCAAAATAGTTCGATCTTTACCAAGTACCCTTCCTTTCTAAACGACAAGGGCTTGGTTGAGTTCCTTTGCAATTCCCTCCGTCCGATTGTTGACGGTCGATGCAAACCTGCCGAGATTGGTGGAATTTTGACGGCCGAGTTACAAAGCCGGGAAGCGGAAGCCGGTCGTTCGATCAAAGCCGTAGCGATGATTTCGGATGCGTTGCCGGGCGTTGGAATTGTTGCAGCGGTTTTGGGAATCATTAATACCATGTCCAACCTTGAGGACCCTGAATCCGTTGGGCAGAAGGTTGCTGCTGCCCTCAGTGGTACTTTTCTTGGTATTTTCCTTGCCTACGGTATAGGAGTGCCTGTCGGGCAGCTCATGACTCTCAATCAAACGCAGGAATTCCTCTATTATCATATCGTGCAAAGGTCCGTTTCCGGTTTTGCCACTGGTTTGTCCCCGATCATGGCTGTAGAAATTGGCCGTCGATCTCTCGACAAGTTGATTCAGCCCACTGCGGACGAGCTTGAGGAAAAATGCAAGGATGCTGCGAAGGGGGCCTGACGCCCTTTTCTCCGATCAAGTGAAATCGACAATTTCCAGGTTCTTTTTGCGTAGAACAAAGGCGGTGGCTCACGCAGGGGCTTGGAAAGTAGCTTATGCCGACTTTGTGACCGGGATGATGTCCCTCTTTCTCGTGCTATGGATCCTGTCTCAGGACGAAGAGGTGATAATCGCGACCACTCGTTTCTTTCGCGATCCTTACAAGGCAGGTGTACCGAAGTCCACGCCCGTAGAGCAAAAGGATACTAGGCCGGGCAGCATGGTTGATCAAATCGTCGGGCGTTCGGATACGACCATGCGCAATACGGATGATTCGACTTCCATTGACATAGATGTCTTGCATCGAATTGCACAAGATTGGTATAAACGGCTCAGACTGCACGAGATAGACGACGAGACCATTCAGATCGAAGCTACGACGGATGGTATCAAGGTAACCCTTTTTCATGGAGATGAAAAACCCCTCTTCGAGAGGGCTTCAAACGCACTCACCGATCATGGCAAGAAAGTCATGCAAAGGATGTCTTGGTTGTTGTCGCAGCACATTTTGATCTTTCGCGTTGATTCTTACGCAAATCATTTTCCTCCTCATTGGGGAAAGCCTCCGGAAGTTCAATCCAGGGATAAGTTTGAATTGCCTGGCGGTTTTGGGGAAGGCAGTTCCACTCTCAGAAAATGGATTGGTGAAAAAATCGAGATGGACAGAGCCAATGGCGACCTTACGGGAAAGGATTCGAAGTTCGGTTCATGGCCTAGGTCGCTTGCTCAGGGAACGGAAGTAACCGATGCCCTCATTCATTACTCGGGCGGTGAGTTAGGCGGGAAACTAGAGAGAATTACCGGGCACGGATCAACCAAACCCAACGAGGACCGTTATCCCGATCAACCTGAAAAAAACCGCCGGGTCGAACTTAGCCTTGTTCTTGACATGAGCAAGGAAGACTTGGAGCAGTACAGTGAATAGGATGCTTTGGGTATGGGAATTGCTTAATTGACATTATGGAAAGCTATTTGGCAGGTCGTGGTCATACTTCGGAAGGTGAATCTTCCGAGGATCAGGGGTTCCGTTCCTATTTGGATGACGGGGACAGGCAGGTAGCGGTTCCCGTTAATGCTTCGGACTCCCAACAGGACGAACAGGTAGAGGTCGTATACGATCAAGCCGATTGTCCGAAGGTAGAGGTTGTCTCGGTCGAAGGGAAACCCCGCCGAATAGTGATCCATCTTCCCGACGGAAAACTTCTCGAGATATCCTGCGAATATTAAGTCGGTCATTCGGCTTGCCGTTTCCCTTTTCGTTGCTGCTTTTTCTCCTTATGGCGCGTTTTTTGCTTTCATGAATGCGTGAACTTGTCTTTATACGAAAACGCATCTGCACTAAGAGGACTGGAGCAGTACCAAAACGTCATAGCAAACAACATAGCCGCCAGTCATGTTGCGGGTTTCAAGAAAGTGGCGGTCAGTTTCGAAGCAGTGGAGGGTGGGGAGATTGCAAGGAGCACCCACGACAAACTTAAAAACGAGATGCCCGGTTCTTTTCCTGTCATGAAGAATCAGGTCGATTACAACGAGGGAGAGCTTCGCGAAACCAACAACCCGATGGACTTGGCTTTGCGTGGCGAGGGCTTTTTCGCCTTGCTTAACGAGAACGGCGATTCCGTTTACACCCGAGACGGTCAGTTTTATGTAAATGCCGATGGAGAGATGGTCAATAGCATGGGGCACCAGTTTGCCGACGCCGGCGGGGCAAGCATTCAAACGATTCCGGGCGGGGGTGATCTTACCATCGACAAGGAAGGGCAGGTTTTTCAAAACGGTCAGACTGTCGGACAAGTCGGGGTTTTCGTTTTCGAGAACCAGCTTCTTGATCTTCAAAAGGTCGGGGGTGGGTTTGTTGCCAAAGAGGCCGATGTGCAGCCCCAACAGGCAGAACAACAGCAATTTACCATCATGCAGGGGTATTTGGAAAACAGCAATGTTTCGGCGATCGAGGAAATGATCGGATTGATCGAAGTTTCCCGCGCTCATGAAGCGAACCAAAAGATGATCCAGACTTTCGACCAAAACATAGGCAAAGCCATCGGTACACTCGGTCAAACCCAGTAATTTCAACCTACTAAAAAATTATGAATCTTTCTCTTTATTCTGGAGCAACTGGGATGCAAGCCCAGCAACTCAACCTCAATGTGATTTCCAACAACATTGCGAATGTCAATACCACCGGGTACAAGAAGAACAAGATCGAGTTTCAAGACTTGCTGTACCAAAACCCGCGTCAAGCCGGTGGGCAGACCGGGGCTGGCAATGTCATACCGACCGGAGTCGAGATGGGGAACGGAACAAAAGTCGTTTCCACTGCGAAGATCTTCACCCAGGGACAACTCACCCAAACCAGTGAGAAGATGGATGTGGCAATCGATGGCGTGGGCTTCTTTCAGGTCGAGCGCCCTGATGGCACCGAGGCCTATACACGGGACGGTGCATTCAAGGTAGGTCCTGACGGTCAGATTACTACGGCCGACGCACTTCCACTCGCAGCCGGTTTGCAAATTGACCCGGAGGTTACCAATGTTTTCGTCTCCCCGACGGGAGAAGTTTCGGTTGAAACCGCTGATGGCACTCAAATCATCGGACAGCTTGAGCTCGTGCGTTTTCCCAATCCTGCCGGCATGAAGGCAATGGGGGGCAATTTGTTCATCGAGACCGAGGCCAGTGGAGCTCCTGAGATCGGTGCTCCGGGGGAAAATGGATTTGGCGTTTTGCAGCAAGGTTACCTTGAAATGTCCAATGTGAATGTCGTGGAGGAAATGGTAAACATGATCATCGCTCAGCGGGCTTATGAGATCAACTCGAAGTCGATTCAGACTTCTGACGACATGCTCGCCAGGGTCAACCAACTTAAGAGGTAAGAATGCGATCCTTTTTGTCTTTTTGCATCTTTTTTTCCGCTCTTTCGGCAGGGGCGGATGTAGGGCGCTTTCTTGAACCCATTCAGATTGGCCCAAAACCCGCGAAGGTGCGTTATGTGGTAAAATCTTCCGCCTTGGTTTCGCCCCGACCTTCGAGGCCCCAGATGCAGAAAGCCTTGCCGGCGACGGCTTCCATCGTTTTGGATAGATCGTTGATGGAAGCCCGCCTGAGCGAGGCTTTGGCCCACCGCTTCCAATCCTCCGGGAAAGTCGCGGTTTTTCTTACGAGAGAATGGCGGAATCTTCGTTCGGGTTCCAACTTCATGGTGAAGATCAAGGATTGCTCGCCTGACGAGTTGACTTCGAGCAGTTTCGTCCGTTTCAGCATTTGGGATCAGGGCAAGGAACTCGGAAGTTTTGCGGAGCCCGTCCGCATGGCACACTATGTGGAAGTGTTCTATTCGAAGTCTCCGCTTCATCGCGGAACGCGATTGAATTCTTCGGGTCTTTCCTCTCGACTTGTGGATATCCTTAAGCAGCATGCCGGTTCGGTTCCCGCTCAATCGAGTTTGGCCGGTTATCAACTTAGTGCGAACATCAAGGCAAACGCCCCGATCAAATGGAGCAATTTGTCGAAGGTGACCCTCGTTAAAAAGGGGCAGATCGTAGATGTTTTTGCTTCTGGTAACGGGATTTATGTCACGATGAAGGGAATGGCTCTTGGCGATGGAGTGGCCGGGGGAATCGTGAACATCAGAAACCTCTCTTCCGATAAGGAATTTCCTGCAAAAGTTCTAAATGAAAACAGCGTAAAGGTTCATCTTTGATATGACGAAATCACTTATTCTCGCCCTGTTTACAATCGCATTACTGCCCACCGCCAAGGTGGACGCAGTATCCCTATGGATGAAAAGCACCAATAACCAGAAAGGGCTTTTTGTAGGGAAACGCGCTTATGCGGTGGGAGACTTGATCACCATAGATGTTTCCGAAAGTTCCTCCTTGGCCGCCTCGCAAAACTCGGTGCGCAATCGACAGTCACAGGTAGAAAATGCCGTCAAACAGTTCCTCTTTGCCAACAGTAACATGGGTAAGCACAATGGTGGGCTTCCCGGCACGGAAGTCGAAACCAAAAGCAGCAACAAAGGTGGTGGTTCGATCGCCAATACCCAAGACTTGAAAGGCAGGGTCAGCGTGGTCGTCATCGACACCCTTCCGAACGGCGTACTTGTTCTTGAGGGTGCTCGAATGGTGACTTTTTCGGGAGAAAGTTATTATGCCGTGCTCAAGGGGATGGTTCGCAAAGAAGACATAGGTTTCGGTTTCAAGGACGGGCTGAGGTACAGGAATATTGTGTCTTCCCAATATATTGCCGACGCTCAAATCGAATTTGTATCGAAGGGTAGTTTGAACGATGCCCAAAAAGAAAGTTGGTACCAGCGGTTGGCCTCCATTGTGAATCCATTTTGACTATGACTGTGCGAAAAACTGAAATACTCAGATTAGCTCTTTATTGCTCCCTTGCATTCTTGGGGGCTTCTTCGGTTTTCGGGGCTCGCATCAAAGACTTGACCGATGTGCGAGGAAGCAGGAGCAACCAACTGTACGGCTATGGCATTGTCACTGGTTTGGCCGGTCAAGGTGATTCCCGTATCGAATATACGGAACTTGGAATCTTGAATGCCCTTGAAAGTTTAGGGATCCGCGCGGACAAAGCGGATAAGTCACGAAACATTGCCGCGGTCATGGTAACCGCCGATATCGGCCCATTCGCGAAGGAGGGAGCCAGGATGGATGTCACGGTTTCCTCAATAGGAAACGCGGATTCGCTTCAGGGCGGGATTCTTTTGCAGACGCCTCTGTATGGTGCCGACGGGAAGGTTTACTCCGTAGCTCAAGGTCCTGTTTCGGTCGGAGGTTTATCGGCGGGCAACGCCGGTGGTGCTAATGTTCAGGTTAACCACCCGACCGTAGGCACGGTAAGCAACGGGGCCACCGTGGAAAGAGAGATAGAGAGTCAAGTGCTGAAGGGTGGGGAACTGGAGCTTATCCTTAGGTCCCCCGATTCATCGACTGCGGTCAAGATCGCCGATGCCGTGAATCAGTACTATCCGGGAACTTCTCTGGCCAAGGACAGTGGGTTGGTTAATATTCAGGTACCCGCCAATTTCCGAGGTCAAACCACGAACTTTCTTGCGGCGATCGGTGGAATAGACGTCAAGCCCGATGTGCCTGCAAGAGTCATCATCAACGAGAGAACCGGAACGATCGTGGCTACGCAAAATGTCAGGATTTCTCCTGTTGCGGTAAGTAGCAGCAATATTACCATTTTTCTCAACCCCACTACGGGCGTCAGTCAGCCTCTTCCCTTTTCCGCAGGAGCGACAACCATCCTTCAGGGAGAAAATGCCGATTTGGTGGAAGAGGTTGGCCGGTTCGAGCCTCTGGACGAATTGGATCCCCCGGGAGCATCGACCGTTAACGAACTTGCATCTGCCCTGAACAAGCTTGGTCTTACCACGAGGGAGATGACTTCGATTCTTCAATCCATAAAAAATGCGGGGGCTTTGCAGGCAGAGCTCATCATCAACTGATTTCAAGATGGAAACCAACGGCATAGGAAATCAATACGTGGGCATGGACTCCTCCATGCTTATGGAGATGGCTCATTCGAAGCATGTCTCCGAACAGCAGAAGACAGCCGCTGTCAGTCAGCAGTTTGAGTCCGTTCTTGTAAAGCAATTCCTCAAGGAAGCCCTCAAGCCTATGTTCAAGGGAGTTTTTAACGAAGATGGCAATGCTCATCGGTTGTACCGCCATTTTTTCACCGACGCGATTTCCGAAAGTATCGCTAGTGGCGGAGGATTTGGAGTTTCCACCCTTTTGCAACAACAACTCGCTCAGCCGAACACCCAACCCTCGGGCGGTGAGTCAGCCCCCGTTGACGATCAGCCGAACACCCAAGCCTCGGGCGGTGAGGCAGTCCCCGTTGACGATAAAAATACCGGCAAGTAAATATCATGGTTCAAGTTGCGCAGATTCCAAACATCAATCCATCCTTTGAGTGGGAGGATTTGCTCGGTCTTCTCCGGGATGAACTTCAGGAGTATGGTGGATTGGTCGGTTTGCTCAATGCCCAGCAGCAGAGTATCCTCAATCGTCGCCCAAACAGTTTGCTCGAGATAAACCAATCCGTTCAGACGCAAATGGAAGCAAGTCAGATGCTACAGCGTCGTCGTCAAGGATTCGTCTCGTCCATTGCCTCCTCCTTTGGGGAGTCGGACGAATCAACGCTTAGCGAATTAGTTCCTCATTTTCCGGATGTTACGCAACCCATGTTTCAAAGCATCATTGAGGAAATCAACAATCTCATTTCCCAGATTAGAAGAAAAATCGAGCAAAATCAAAGGCTTCTGGTTCGATTGACCGAAGTCACCGACCAGATTCTGATGGTTTCCGACCCAACCGGTCATTCCAAGACCTACGACAAGAGCGGAGACTTGTCCAATCTATCTTCGGACGGTCGTTCCACACTTAACGAATCCGCCTAGCAACTCGAAAAAACGTGTCACTTTTAGGAGAAATATCCAAGAATAGCGAAGCTCTTCGGTACCATGCGAGGACTGCGGAAGTGGCTGGTCAGAACTTGGCTCATGTCAACGATGAGAAATACGCCCGCCAACGGGTTCTCGCACGTGAAGGGGTGATGCACAAGGCTTTCGGGGGTTTGCTTACCTCCGGCTTAGAAGCAGCTGGCGTAGGTCATGCGCGAAACGAGTTGCTCGACGCAAGGGTTATCAACGAAGTCGGAGAAGGGAAGTCCCTTGCCGCTCAAAAGGAAATTTTGGATCTTTTGCAGGTTGCCCTCGGTGAGGAAATAACGAGACAGGGCGTGAACGTCGGACTGGACGATCTGCACGAGAGCGATCTGGCTCCGGGCAGCTTGACACGGGCACTGAATGATTTCTTCAATACGATGGAAGAATTGTCTGCGTCCCCGTTCGAGCCAGCCATCAAACAAGAACTTTATCACAAAATCCAAACCCTTACGAAGCGATTCAACGAAGCGGGGCAAAGCCTCGAACAAATCGAAGCTGAGCTTACCGGGACGATCGAACGATCCGTTGACGAGGTTAACCGCATTTTGGCTCAAATTCACGAGGCTAACGTTCAGGTTCGCCGTTTCGAACTTTTGGATCAAGGCAAAGCCGTTTCCTACCGGGACGAGAGACAGGCTCTTCTCGAGAGCCTTGCCGGATATGTCAACTTTAGCACCAAGGCGGAAGTCAATGAGCAAAACAAACCAACCGGTTTCCTTAACTTGTTCGTGGATGGGAAAAACGGAAGCCCTCCCGCTTCTCATGCAATCCTGAACAGCGACGGGGTGGTTGGTTTTACCAACAATTGGGGGCAGGAATTCAATTTGGTGGCGCCGGTTGATCCCTTGGGTTCCACTGCTAGGGTTCGTGCCAAAATCGGTTCGGATGGAAAACTCGGCCGCCTTGAAGTTCTGGACGGAGGTTCGAGGTATGATGATTCCGAGAAGGCTTTGCTTTTCACTTTGCTTCCACCGAAAACCAAAGACTCGACAGGTGATCAAGCCGCTGCGGATCAGCAGGCTCAGCAACAAGCCGCCGCTCCTGGCGGACTGCAAGCCGATCCCACTCTGCAGGCAGGGCAACCCGTTGACGATCAGGTCACCAACGATACGGCCAACAACTTCCCCGCTGCCGTTGGTGCCAATGCTCCTGCCGTCGCGGCCGTCGCCCTTCAGTCATCCGAGGCAAGGAAAGTTGGCGAAGTTTTTTACGAAGGAGCCAACTACTATCAGGCTCTCACGAATACGATCAAAGACGATCTGCTGGCCGATGAGACCAAGTTTATAGTAATATCCGAGCCTCTGCCGAATGGTCTTTTTACCGAAACAAAGAGAAGCTTTTCAGATGTCGAATCCATCGCCAAGGGGGAGCAAGTCTACTACGAGGGCAAGCTTTATCAGGCTACTTCGGATATTGGGCCAACCAGTCTTGAGGCTGGTGTAGTTGATGCGGCGAGCAATAACGCGGCAACCTCCCGTGGTTATGCTTACGGTGAGGTCTTCAAGTACGACAATAATTTTTATCAGGCGACCAAGTCCGTTCCCAAAGGTACGGATCTGACCGATATGACGGTGCCCGTCGACTTTACTCGCGGTCTTGTTCAAATTGGAGCCAATCTTCCTCAGAAGTCGGATGCAGCAGCACTCACTTGGCCAAATGGAAACGCTCTTAAGACTGGTGAGGTCTTTTACTTTTTGGGTGCCGGTTCGACCAGTAATGTCGATGGTGCATTTTTCATGGCGGCCAATGACGTTGCGGCAAATTCCTCCGTAAACCCGAGCAATTCGACAAAGGACTTTATCCGTCTTGGTGCCTATGTGGACGATACCATTCAGACCGTCGAAACGCTCCCTGAGGCAAAAACCGTTACAAGCATTGATGCAAATGGTCAGCCCGTTACCGGTACTCAGATGGAGCTCTCCCTTGAGGATGGCAAGGTGTACTATCATCAGGGCACCAACACTCATTTTCTCGTCAATGCTCAACCCGAAACCATAGCCGGCAGTCAGGAGTTCATTACCGCTTTCAATCCGAATGATGTGCAGTGGAAGAAAAATTTCCATGTATTTACCCCGGATCCCAACAGTGGGCTGACCTCGCCCGCAATTCAACGAAGGGCTGCTCCTACCGGTTGGAATGTTTCCGGTGGTGCTCTTGTCGAGGTCAATGTGGGTGTCGCCGAGGGCATCGTTCAAGACGGTGAGATCAAGAGCCTGAATATTCTCAATCAGGGAATGGGCTTTCCTTCAACGGATGCGCTTTTTGTCAAAAGTACTGATGGGACGACCGGTCCCGAAGTCAAACTTGAGTCAGGCTCTCTTCACGGTTATCAGCAATCACGGTTAGTCGACGTCGAGAACTTCCGTAACTCGCTGAATGTTTTTGTTTCTACCTTCGTTGAGCAGGTGAACGGGATTTATAATCCCGAAGATGCTCCTAGCGAGTATTTGTTCGGCTTCAAGGCCAACCTGACCAGAGCGACCCTGGGCCCGAATACCTTCATGGAGGATCTTGGACTCTATGGGTCCGAAGGAAACGGGGAACTGAGAATATTTCGGGACGAGTCGAACATGATACTGCCTTTTGGCGAATCCGATACCTTTAACTTGAGCAGTG